>Ga0160422_10000211_pt1 | contig 33924 bp, 24 predicted proteins | sample Fk160mmetaG_FD_108192 | JGI IMG/M metagenome (GOLD analysis project Ga0160422, IMG submission 108192) | Marine microbial communities from the Central Pacific Ocean - Fk160115 60m metaG | ecosystem: Environmental > Aquatic > Marine > Oceanic > Photic zone | place: The Central Pacific Ocean...
GAATTACGGCTAGGCATGACAACTTTTGTTGCTCCATCATAAATATCGATTGTCAACCCAACCTTTCCTTTTGACGAACTAATTGCTTCCTCAATTGAATTTACCCACTCCTCATTGAGCTCTTTTAAATTTAAGTCAATATGAACTCTCTTAAGTCTTTGCTCCCTAACATCTGAAAGCATCTCAATCTTAGTCACTTTAAATTCACTACCTCTATCAAATGGATTATCACCCCATGATGGGCGCTTTTGGACTATACCAGATACTAACACCATCCACTCATCCACCATGAAATTTTTATAGGCCAAATAATCATCGCGAAATAATCTAAACTCAAACGACCCGTAATAATCCTCAAGAGTAAACATCCCCCAAGGGCTACCACTCTTACTGATTCTATGATCTACGTTAGAAATCAGGCCTCCAAATTGAAATTTTTTCCCAGTATAATTGTCTATCTCTTCAAGCAGTGGCAATCCCCCTCTTGTAGCAATATAATTCATCTCAAACTTGAATTTATCAAGTGGGTGGCCGCTAATAAAGAACCCCACAACATCCCTCTCCTTCTTGAGTCGTAATATATCTGACCATGGTTCGCAAGGAAGGATTTCTGGTTCCTGAATTTTCATGGCATCGTCATCTTCAAATAGAGTGGCGCCTGCTTGTTGATCTGCTTGGTATACAGCTTGTCCATATCTCATTGCCTGTTCTAATAAAGATCTATCCTTATCATCTAGAGTGAAGTATTGGGATCTGTTTAACCTCTTATTACCTTCGAGCTCGTCGAATGCTCCTCCTAATGCAAGAGCCTCGTAAACCTTCTTATTACATTCTCGATTTGTGCTTAATCTAACTGCAAAATCGAACAAAGATTTATAAGGATTAATTTTCTCAACGCCTTTAAAATCAATACTTTCCACCCTGTTTTCAATTATTGCCATCACTGCTCCTTCCCCAACTCCCTTCATTGCGCCTAGGCCAAACCTTATCGCACCACCCTCATTCACGGCGAACTTAAACCTAGATTCATTTACATCAGGGCCAAGTACTTCAACCCCCATCCTTCTAGCCTCATCCATGAATTGAGTTGTCTTTTTCATATCACTCATGTTGTTTGAAAGAACAGCTGCCATGAATTCTGCTGGATAGTTCGCTTTGAGGTATGCAGTTTGGTATGCAATCCAAGCATAGCAAGTAGAGTGTGATTTATTGAAAGCGTATGAAGCAAATGCAGCCCAGTCAGTCCAAATTTTTTCTAATTTCTTTTTATCGTGGCCGTTGGCGGCACCCTGGTCCATGAATTTGGGCTTCATCTTAGCGATAAGGTCCGCTTTCTTTTTACCCATTGCCTTTCTGAGAGTATCAGCCTCACCTTTAGAGAATCCTGCTAGCTTTTGTGATAGAAGCATAACTTGCTCTTGATACACTGTAATACCATATGTCTCCTTAAGGTATTCCTCGCAATCTTCAAGGTCGTAGGTGATTTCTTCAACTCCATGCTTCCTTTTGATAAAGGAAGGAATGTACTCCATTGGACCTGGCCTGTATAGAGCATTCATTGCAATCAAATCCCCAAACTCTGTTGGCTTTAAATCCTTTAAATGTTTCTGCATTCCAGCAGACTCATATTGGAATATCGCAACCGTATTACCCTTTTGGAATAGCTCATAGGTATTAGGATCGTCTAATGGAAAGTTTTCAGGATCTAACTTAACACCAGTTCTTGCCTTAACATTTGCAACCGCATCTTTAATAATGGTTAGAGTTCTGAGCCCCAAGAAATCCATTTTAAGAAGTCCTGCATCCTCAGCTACACTATTATCAAACTGAGTACAAACCATATCACTACCTTTTGCAACTGCGACAGGAACATAGTCCGTAAGATCACTCGGAGTAATGATAATACCACAAGCGTGAATTCCAGTATTTCTCAGAGAGCCTTCAACAACCCTTGCAGTTTGTATCGTATGTCCTTCAACTCCTGGACTCTCAGATATTTTCTTTAACTGCTTTACCTGTTCTATCTCTTCTGACCTTAGCTTTTCCTTGAGTGCTTTATCGTTTAAAGAGAACATTTTCCCAAGGCTGATATCTGGAACTAATTTGGCAATTCTATCAGCTTCTCCAAGTGGGAGTTCAAGAACTCTTGCAGTATCTCTTATGGCAGATTTTGCTGCCATTTTACCGTATGTAATGATTTGGGCTACTTGAGAAGCACCGTATTTGTTAATTACATAATCAATTACTCTACCCCTTCCTTCATCGTCGAAATCGATGTCGATATCGGGCATACTCACACGATCAGGATTTAAGAATCTCTCAAATAGCAAGTCGTATTTAATGGGGTCAATATTTGTTATACCTATGCAATAAGAAACTGCAGATCCAGCTGCTGACCCTCTACCAGGACCAACACTTACCCCCATTTTTCTAGCTTCTTCTATGAAGTCTGCGCAAATCAAAAAATATCCCGGATAACCTGTTTTTTCAATAGTTTTAAGCTCAAAATCAAGTCTTTCAACTGTTGATTTTAACAGCTCATCACCCCATCTTTTTTTGGCTCCTTCAAAAACTAAATGCCTCAGATACGCATTTTCACCTCTTTTCCCTTCGTCTACTTCATCTTCAGCAGATCTAAATTCGTCTGGTATATCAAACGCAGGAAGAAGAATATCTCTTTCTAACTCATACCCTTCGAATTCATCAACTAGAGCTTCTACATTTTTAATTGCATCAGGCAAATCCGCAAATAGATTCTTCATCTCATCTTGAGACTTGAAATAGAACTCATCATTAGGCAGGCCAAACCTTTCTTCGCGAGACTTTCGCCCCATGTACTTCTTAGTTTGGGATACATTCTTGGCATCCTTAACGCACAGGAGAATGTCTTGGGCTTCGCTTTGAGCTTTATTCGTGTAGAAAGTGTTATTAGCAGCTATGTATTTTACATCATGCTTTTCACAAAGCTCTAAGAGTACAGAGTTTACTATGCTCTCTTCCTCTAGACCGTGTCTATTAAGTTCTGCATAAAAATTGTTTCCAAGCGTTTTTTTCCAGTAGACAAAAGCCTCTTCAGCCTGTTTTTCTCCTATATTCAAAATCTTTGAAGGCACTTCACCAAATAGGCCACCAGTTAAGACGACAATATTATCCTTGTATTGCTCAACTAAATTCCTGTCAATCCTGGGAACATAGTAGAAACCATCGGTGTATGCTTTAGAAGCCAACTTAACCAAGTTGTGATATCCGACCTTGTTTTTTGCTAGAAATACTGTTGGATATCCATCGTCTTTGACAGAGGTGTTATGCATATCATTACACACATTCAACTCTACTCCTACAATTGGCTTGATTCCAACTTTATTCGCTTCCCTTACTAAGAAAAAAGCTGACATCATATTACCCATTTCTGTCAGAGCGACTGCTGGCATGTTTTGGGCTACAGCTTCATTTACAATTTCATCAACCGAGCTCACTGCTTGAAGCACCGAAAATTGAGAATGTGAATGAAGGTGTGAGAATTTTACTCCGCTTAGTTCTTCTGTTGAAACATGAGAAATTGAGTCAGAACTAACCTCTGTCTGTTCTGTTTTTTTTACAAAATTTGCCTTTTCCAGCTCTGGCGCCTCATATACGATTGTATCCCTATCTGCTAACTCAGGCCTAGTAATTACGCCTCGCTTGCAAAGTTCAAAGAATACCTTTGCCGTAGCATCCACATCGTAAGCAGCGTCGTGAGCATCGTCAAATCCAACCCCAAAAAGTTTCTCATGAACCTCTGTCAGTGTTGGCCATTTGAACCTTCCTCCCCTGCCGCCAGGAATAGCACAGTACTCAGTTGCTTCGATTTTAGAGTCAATAGACCCCATACTTATTAGCGGCTCAAAGGATTGGCCAAGTCTGTGCTGCTCAGCTCCAACTATGCTAATATCAAATTCGATATTATGCCCCATTACGTATTTGGCGCGAGCCAAATCAGTATTGAACTCCTCTATTACTACTTCTAATGGCAGGCCTTCTGCCTCAGCTCTCTCTGTAGTAATTCCGTGAATCTGGGAACTAGTATAAGGAATTTTAAATCCATCTGGTTTAACAATCCTGTTTCCACGAGAAATCAACTTTCCATCTACGTCGTGTAATTGCCAAGCAAGCTGAACTAACCTGGGCCAATTCTCAGAATCAGTCAATGGTGCCTTATAATTTTGTGGTAAGCCAGTAGTCTCTGTGTCGTAAACGAAAATCATGCTGTAATTTCAGATAACTAACTTATCGATTTTACACTTACCAGCCGAATTTCAAGGCGGTGTCTTATACACACTTTACTCACGACTTTCATTAAATTCGGTTGGTGACTATTTGGAAGACCTTTGTATAAATATTTTTGGGAATATTAACTGCTCTTTTTTCCAAATCCCAAAACTATTTGCCTGGTACGATTCTCATCTCCAATCCTCATATTTTGGCTATCAGGGTGCTTGAGGCGTCCATTCTGCTCTTCCATCTTGTAAAATTCTAATTTCAGATATGATGTAATGATTATTTTACTTGAATTAGATCTTGAGTATTTAGAATTTTTGTCCCATGGAAAACACTCAATAGAATCGAGTTGAAATCATAGAGGATGGCAACTATGTTTAAATAAGTGATGAAGAAGTTTGGATTAGCAATGTTGAATAGATTAAAGCAACCCAATACGAAGCCTTATACCCTATCTGCCCTGGTGATTTAGACAATAACATATCTCATGGAGTTAGCGAATTGAAAATCATTCTAGCACAGTTTGGTTGCACCCTAAATTGCTAAGTTTATTTTAATGACGATGGAAGCATAACAATTATCGATTTACTTTTTTGGTTAAGTCTTCTCGAAACTGTTTGTTGATTGAAATTTATATAGTATTTTTGCGCTCCAATTTATTTTTTGATTAACAACTGGGTTTAGGACCCTTATAAAAAGTTCTTCTACTATGGCAACAAAAATTCGCCTTCAACGTCATGGAAAAAAAGGTAAACCTTTTTACCACGTAGTAGCGGCAGATGCCCGCGCTAAGAGAGACGGACGATTCATTGAGAAAATCGGCACTTACAACCCAAACACTAACCCAGCAACTATTGAAGTGAAGCACGATCGTGCACTTTACTGGTTAGGCGTTGGTGCACAACCTACTGACACAGCTCGTGCTATTCTTAAGCACACAGGTGCTATTTACCACAACCACCTTCTTAAAGGTGTAGCTAAAGGTGCTATAACTGAAGCTGAAGCAACAAAGAGATTTGAAGCTTGGTACAGTGAAAAGCAATCTAAAATTGATGCAAAGCGCAAAAATCTTACTTCTGCTGCTGAAAAAGAGCAGGCTGCATTAATTTCTGCTGAAAAGAAAATAAGTGAAGAGCGTGCAGCTAAAATCGCTGCTGCTGCATCAGAGATGGCTGCAGAAGCTGAGGCTGCTGCAGAGGCTGCTGCAAACGCAGAGGTAGCTGAAGAGACGCCAGCTGAGGAAGCTGCACCAGAAACTGAAGCCACTGCTGAAGTGGCACCGGCTGAGGAGGCTGCACCAGAAGCTGAAGCTGCTACTGAAGAGGCACCAGTTGAGGAAGCTGCACCAGAGGCTGAATCTGCAGCTGACGAGACGCCAGCTGAGGAAGCTGCACCAGAAACTGATGCCACTGCTGAAGAGGCACCAGCTGAAGAAGCTGCACCAGAAAATGAAGCCACTGCTGAAGAGGCACCGGCTGAGGAGGCTGCACCAGAAGCTAAAGATGCTACTGAAGAGGCACCAGCTGAGAAGGCTGCACCAGAAGCTGAAGCTGCTGCTGAAGAGGCACCAGCTGAGGAAGAAGCTGCTGAGGAAGAAAATAAAGAAGAAGAGTAATTCTTTTTATAAGACGATAATTATACGGGCTGCCGAGAGGCGGCCCTTATTGTTTTATTCGATTTTATAAGAACTAAATTGCATCCCAAACACCATCTATGAAAATTAAAGATTGCTTCAAGCTTGGAAAATTTACTAAACCGTTTCGATACCACGGTGAAGTAGTTCTATGGATGGATGTTGATAATAGCGAGCCATATAAGGGATTAAAAGTTGTTTGGGCTGAAGAAAAAAAGACCCTAGTACCCTACATAATAACTAAGCTTAAACCTCATAAGGATAGATTCGTAGCAACAATTGAGGGTATTAACTCAGAGGATGGTGCTAAAGCTATATGTGGTAAAAACATCTACCTTCCTCTAAGTGAACTTCCTGTACTTAATGAAAATCATTTTTACTTCCATGAAGTAAAGGGTTGGGATGTAAAAGACTTAAATCAAGATATCTTGTTAGGTCAAATCTCAAGAGTACTAGATTACGGCCCTTACCCTTTGTTAGAGATAGAATCTGATGGAACAGAAATCATACTTCCCCTACCAAACGACTTTAAAATACTGGTAGACAGGGATAAAAGAGTTTTGAAAGTAGAGATACCCGAAGGACTTGTTGAAGTCTTTACAAATACTGATGATGAGGAGCCTGATGATGAGGAAATTTTTCCACAGTAAAAAAATTTGGGCTTGAAAGCCTAGTAAATATTGGGAAAGAAATTTATCCTCATAGGTAGTGTGAAGAACTGCTGGACGGGGAGTGCTGAAAGCCCGATTTCTATTTCCTAATTTAATGGATGAAATTTGTTTAATGCGGGCCGCTTTCATTTTGCAACGGCAAAAATCAGATATGCCCGGTAACCTTTAAGTACTTCATGGCAGCAGTAGCTCAATCTCCGGAGATAGGAAAGACTAAGAAGAAGTCTAATAGAGTAAAGAATAAAATATTCGTTCTAGACACATGCGTGCTGATTTATGACCATAGTGCAATAAACAATTTTGAAGATAACAGAGTTGCAATCCCAATTACAGTTTTAGAAGAACTTGATAATTTTAAAGTTGGAAACGAAACCAAACACTTTGAAGCAAGGGAATCAATAAGAATAATTGATAGACTTAGTAAAGATCATATGCTGCAAGATTGGATTCCACTTGGGAATGGTAGCGGCGGAGAGATGAGAATCATCCTTCAAGACCCAAAGCATGATAGCGAAGCAGATAAGGTATTTGGTAAGAAAACAAACGACCACAGAATTCTAGACGCTGCTATTTCACTGCAGAAAATTGAGAAAAACTCAGAAGTTATTCTCGTTTCAAAAGACATTAATCTTAGACTAAAGGCTAAAGCATTAAAGCTTCCAGCAGAGGATTACAAAACTGGAAAGGTTAAGGATATGAAATTCGTTTACTCTGGAAAAACTACTCTAGAGGGAATGGATGCTGAGGTTATCCGCAAAATGTATGTTGCTGGCAAATCAAAAAAGATTAGTGTTCTTGGAGAACAAAGGGCAAACAATCACTTCTACATTATGAAGAATTGCTCTTCTAGTGCTCTGGGTTACTTCAATGAGAACAGAAAAGTGATTGAAAGAGTTGACAAAGGGTATTCTTATGGAATTAAGCCCAAAAACGCAGAGCAAGCTTTCGCACTTCACGCAATCCAAAATCATGACATTAACCTTGTGACCATTTGTGGCGTTGCTGGAACAGGCAAAACTCTACTTGCGCTTGCTGGCGCGCTAGAGCAAAGAAATCAATACGACCAAATAATTTTAGCAAGGCCTATTGTTGCACTTAGCAATCGAGATTTAGGTTTCCTTCCAGGAGATGCTGAGGAAAAGGTAAATCCGTACATGCAACCGCTTTGGGATAATTTGAATTTTATTAGGAATCAATTTGGTCCAAATGAGCGTAAATACAGGATTATTGAAGAAATGAGAGAGCAGGGTAAAATCCAGATTTGTCCGCTTGCATACATCAGAGGTCGATCCCTTTCAAATGTGATTTTCATAGTCGACGAAGCACAAAACCTCACTCCACACGAAGTGAAAACCATTATCACTCGTGCTGGTGAAAACACTAAGATTATTCTTACTGGTGATGTAAGGCAAATTGACACGCCTTATCTAGATGAACAATCAAATGGATTGACATATGTGATTGACAGGCTTAAGGGCAAGGATCTTTACTGTCACATTACTCTTGAAAAGGGCGAGCGTTCTGACCTTGCAAACTTAGCTAACGAGAATCTCTAATTACTTTCTCGCTACCCTCTTAGTTAATACGCCACCATTATGGTGAATTTTAACAAGGTACATTCCACTTGCTTTAGGAAGTTCTATTTCTAGAGATCCTGAGTGTCCAAAAAGGGTTCCTGCATTAACTCTTGAACCTGATGAATTATAAATTTCAAACACACTTTGGTCTCCTAAACTATTCCATTTTAAAGTGGAAAATCCATTGTATGTCGGGTTCGGGAATATATTTATACTAATTTGGTTTTCAACTTCTTCTACGTCATCAGTTAAATTTATAACTGAATTTTTTGAAGCAATCAATACTGGCTCAGATCCATGTTCTTCAAATAAACCTTGAAACAATTCAATTTCAGGGGATTCGTAATCAAACATACTATTCACCCATTTAGGAGGCATGCTTTGGTACCAAACATTTACCGTAAGATTAAAATTTGTTTCAGCGCCAAAATATTCAGACGAAATAGAATAAATAATATTGTCCGTACCTGTTCCTGTAAATGAGCCGTTTGAATTAAAATTAGGATCATAAAGCGCTTCACCAACTATACTAGTTGTATCATAAGCACTATGATTGACGCTAAATCCATAGGGTACGAGTCTATTATCTTTCAATTTAATGGCCGCACGTTCCTGGATATTAGTTGGACTTCCTGAAACATCACCATCAACAACTTCATAAATTTGAACTTGTTCTTCAGAATTAATAACATCATAATGGGGTTCAAAATTGAGTAAACCAAACTCGTCAGAATTTATGATATTAGATCCAGATGGGTCTCGTTTTCCGCTATGAAAAATTGTATCGCCTTGAAGATTAGTAATTAAAAACTCTACAAAAGCTCTTCTAGAAGGATATCCTGAGGGAAATTTATGACCTGCCTTATTTTTTAACATGAGAACTATCTCATATGAATCTTCTCCAGGTATCATAGTATTCCAACTAGAACTTATTATATCTAAATCTAAGGTTTTTTGTGTCAATAGCTCTTGTGTCCACAAAATAGTACTATCAAATTGCTCAACAGTTGCTGTTAAACCAAGTTCTTCAAGATTATCTCTCATTATTTCCAACATAGCTGTATTGGCACCTGCTAGTTGATGTAAGCCGTATGGAGTTCTGGGTTCAAGGAAAGCGTAGCCTGAAGAAATTATTACCGGATCCTCAATCCTTGGCATATGGCAACCTTGACAAGTTTCTTCAAATTCATCTGAGTTATCGGGCAAATCAACACCTTGCCCGGAAAATGCTGAATTTTTCCACTCATGATAAGTTGCTTGTTCGACATATTGTGTTCCTGTATAATTTCCTTCTAAATCAACTGAATTAACAATTAATGAATGACAATCAGCACAAAGACGTGAATCATTAATGTGAGCTCCATAGATAGGTGCGTAATTAGTATATTCAAGCATAGGTAAATCATAGATAGGCGGCTCATCCTTTCCCAATCCATATGGGCCATAAATAATAGCTGAATCAAAGTGCATTATTCCACTATAGTTAATGCCAGAACTTTCTAAAGATTGTTGATGACAAGCAACACAAGAAACTCCATCAAGAGCTAGGCTATCCTGAACTAACATTTCCAATGAATAGTAATCATAGCCATCATTATGTGCTGCAAAATGCCCAAGTGGCGCATGGCACGACGTACACTTGTCCTCAAGCTCAGCTTGATGAGATGGATTTACTGCAACTTCATGGGTAACTTTTGCACGCCAAAAAGGGTCTTTAGCACTATTTGCCATGATAGAACTTCGCCACATATCTGTGGGGTTAACATCATGACCGTCAGGCATGGGGATTGCTGGGAAGGTTTGGCCTGCAACAGAAGCAAAGAAATTGGGGTCAGTAGCATGGCATCCTGCACATTTTCCGCTTCCAGTAAACATACTGTTAGTTGTGTCTGGGAGGCCACCGTAAGCAGATACAAAAACCCTTGAATGATAAGGATTACCATCAGAGTGGTAATACTTTGGTAAACTAACCCAAGCAGAAAGAGCTACAGCTAGGATAACAAACGGTATCACAAGTATTCTCTGCATTATGTAAAAATACTCAAGAGTTAGCGAATCCTTACGCTTTTTACTATTTCTCTTTCTAAGTAATCATTTATAATTTGGGCTACTTTCTCTTTGTTGAGATTAAACTCTTCTTTGAGCGGCCCACTGTTGAAAGTTGCAACCAAAGTTCCATCGTTTGACAACTTTAGATGCCTAGTTTTTTTATTAATGACGTCGCCAAAAAGCTCCTTCCAAGCAAGGACAACCTCAACCTGATCCAATTTTGAGTGCATTCTATGAACCTGCAAGAACTTGTTTATAACATTTCCAAGCGGTTGAAGGCTATCTCTATTTGCTTTTCCATAGAAATTTCTTCTTTTTTGGGATCTTTTTATAGGTTTATATTTCACGACACCAAGGTATTTACTTCTCCCTCAACAACCTCATAAACATTTACCTCAGCTCCAGTAGACTTAAACATTTCAGGGATTCTACCAATATGAGTATCTGTTATAAAAACTTGACCAAACTCTCCATTCGTAACTCGCTTCATCAATGATTGCACCCTCTTTTCGTCAATTTTATCAAAAATATCGTCTAGGAGGAGTATTGGCTTAACTCCTGTCGCTTCTTCTAAGAAAGTGAGTTGCGCTAGCCTTAGTGCAACTAGATAAGTCTTTTGTTGGCCTTGTGAGCCAAACTTTTTAATTGGATGGCCGTGAATCTTAAAGACCAAATCATCTCTGTGAATTCCAGTTGTTGTTCTCCTCAACCTTCTATCGTCATCCCTAGAATTATTGAGCAATTCAAAAAAAGCTTCTTTATCACCATTGACTCTAGAATTGTAATCTAAACTCACACTTTCAACTCCATTGCTTATCTCTTCATATGTCGTATTAAACACTGGAGTGAATTTCTCAATAAATTCCCTTCTGGCCTTTGAAATTTTTACCGCAAGTGGAGCCATCCTATTATCCCAAGGATCTACCATTTCTGGATCCCAAACTCTGTTTTCAGCGAAGAATTTGAAAAGATTATTCCTTTGGACTAGTGCTTTATTATAACCAACAAGCGCCTCTAAATAACTTTTATCGTATTGAGAAATGACTATGTCTAAGAATTTTCTTCTCACTTCACTCCCACCCTGAATCAACTCGCTATCGTCTGGTGCAATTATCACCGCAGGGAAACGACCAATGTGATCCATCAGCCTTTTATATTGCTTGTCATTGCGCTTAAAAACCTTCTTAGCACCCTTCTTAACTCCACAGCTAACTACCTCATTATCTCCAAGTCTATCAAATTCCCCCTTGACCAACATAAACTTTTCATCATGATTTATATTTTGCGCATCCACTGGGTTAAAATAGCTTTTACAAAAGCACAAATAGTGCAATGCATCTAGGATATTCGTCTTTCCAGAACCATTATCTCCAAGCAAACAATTGACCTCTTTTGAAAACACCAAGTCCCCTCCTTTGTGGTTTTTGAAATTAATCAGTTGAAGAGATTTTAAATGCATAGTGCGAATTTCTTATTTTTGCGGCCTGCATCCTACTAAAGGGAATTAAAAATGGCAAATAAAAAAGCAACAGAAGAAAACATCATCAATGTTGATGAGGTATACACAAAGACTGAACAATTTGTAGACAAGAACCGCAAACCACTTACCTACGGGTTAAGTGCCGTTGCAATTTTAGTACTTGTTTTTGCTGGATATGAATACCTTATTCAAGCCCCTGCAAATGCAAAAGCTGAGAATGCAATGTTCCAAGCTGAGCACTACTTTTCTAAAGATTCAATAGAATTAGCTCAATATGGAGATGGATTTTCTGCTGGTCTTGAGGAAATTATGAATGACCATTCAGGAACTTACGCTGCATCAAGAGCTGCATACTTAATTGGCATCGCAAACAGAGACGCAGGATTATTTGAAGAAGCAATTGAAGCATTCGAAGAAGTTTCATTAAATGACGATGTTATTAAGCCTTTTGCTTTAGCTGGTATCGGAGATTGTTACACAGATATGGGCGATTACGATAGTGCTGAATCATATTTTGATGATGCTGCAAGCGTTGCTGATAATGGATTAGCCGCTGATGCAATTGCACCTAACTTTCATTACAAAAGAGCTCTAGTGCTTATTGAATTAGGAAGATCAGGTGAAGCAAAAGACGAACTAAATCATATTGTAGAGAATCACCCAAACAGTCGTTTATACAAGACTGCACAGGCTTTAGGTGCATCTCTATAAAAGAATGACATGGCTACAGAAGGGAAAAATCTGAGTTCATTCGATTCTAACGAATTACCTGATTGTGCCCGCTATAAAGTGGGCATCGTTGTTTCTAAATGGAACAGAGAATTTACTGAAGCTATGAAAAATGGCGCTGTTGATCTTTTAAAATCAGCTGGCGTTCATGAAGATTCGATAACTGTCAAATGGGTGCCTGGAAGTTTTGAGCTTCCTTTAGGAGCTCAAATGATGTTAGATTCTTCTAAACTTAACCTTGATGGAGTGATTGCCATTGGATCAGTCATTAGAGGTGAAACTGCACACTTCGATTATGTATGTTCTGCAGCAGCACAGGGTATCAAGGACGTTGGGCTTAAAACTGGAAAGCCTGTTTCATTCTGTGTGCTTACAGATAACAACGAAGACCAAACTAGAGCAAGATCTGGCGGAGAATACGGTAATAAAGGCACAGAAGCCGCTGTTGTTGTCTTAAAAATGATTGCGCTGAGCTCACAGCTTTAAAGGAGCCCCAATGCCTCTTGAGGTTTGGGATAATGAAACAAATGGAAAAATGAAAACAGGTAGTTTAAGTATGATTTTAGCTGTATTAATGTTTGGGCTAAACTCAATTTCTTATGCACAATATCCTGGGTGGCAGCAAGAGGCTAACTACACCATGGAAATTAATATGGACGTTGAAAAACACCAGTACGCAGGCTCAATGTCTGTGATGTACACTAACAACAGCCCTGACGAGTTGGATAAAATTTTCATCCACGCATTCTTCAATGCATTTCAGCCAAACAGCATGATGGATGTTAGGTCTAGAAATATTGAGGACCCAGATAGCCGAGTTGGTTCAAGAATTTCTGAATTGCCAGAAAGTGAATGGGGATGGATAAAGCCCATAAACCTTTCAATGAATGGAATGCCTTGCCAAATAGAAGTAGATGGAACAGTAATTATGGCAAAGCTCCCAGCAACTTTAAAGCCTGGAGTACAGTGTAGGTTTTCCATGAATTGGACAGCTCAAGTGCCAAGGCAGATTAGAAGAAGCGGTTGGATGAATAAGGAAGGCGTTGAATTTAGCATGACTCAGTGGTTCCCTAAGATTTGCGAATACGACCATCACGGTTGGCACTCCAATCCATATATCGGCAGGGAATTCCACGGGATTTGGGGCGATTATGACGTAACGATAAACCTTCCAAAAGGATATCAAGTTGGTGGAACAGGAATGCTTCAAACACATAGAAAAGAAGCTGTAAAGACAGGTAAATGGCATTTTATTGCTGAAGATGTAATTGATTTTGCTTGGGCTGCAGACAAGGAATTTAAAGTTCATACTGAAATGGTAGATGGAATAGAAATGAATTATATCTATAAGCCAAACAAAGAATACAACAGCAAGTGGAAAGACTTACCAAGGTTTGCTGCTCAAGCAATGAGGTTTTTCAATGAATTCGTTGGCCCTTATCCATATCCACAATACACAATCATTCAAGGTGGTGATGGAGGAATGGAGTACCCAATGATCACCCTTATCACTGCTAATCGCAAAATGCCAAGTCTAGTGGGCGTTACAGTTCACGAAATGGCACATAGCTGGTTCCAAGCCCTCGTAGCTACAAATGAGAGTTTATATGAATGGATGGACGAAGGATTTACATCATGGATTGAATCAGAGTGCATGGCTGAGCTCCCGAACTTCAACCCAGAAGGAGAAAACTCAGAACCAGAACAAGGTGGGCTTCACTCTTGGGCTTATACCAGCTACCTAAGACAAGCTTCTTCTGACAATGAAGAGCCACTTATTACACACGCAGACCACTACACTACAAATAGAGCTTACGGCGTTGCTGCTTATTCTAAAGGCGAAGTACTTTTGAATCAACTTGGAGCAATTATGGGTGATTCTCTGAGAAACGTAGGTTTGAGAAAGTATGTTGAAGATTGGTCTTTTAAGCACCCAGGACCAAACGATTTCAAGAGGACCTTGGAACGCACAGCTGACCTTGAACTAGATTGGTATTTCCAATACTTCATGAACACTACTCACACGATAGATTACGCTGTAAAAGATGTCGTGCAAGATGTTATGAAAACTACAATTACTCTTGAGAAAGTTGGAGTAATGCCTATGCCTCAGGATTTACTAGTAAAATTTGAAGATGGTAGTAGCATGAAATACCACATTCCGCTTGTCATTATGCGGGGACACAGGCCTATACATGGCGATGAGAAGCTTGCAAAGGATTGGCCTTGGACTAATCCAACTTATCAAATAGTAGTGCCTTCTATGGGTAAGAAATTAGCGAAAGTACAGCTTGATCCAATGTTAATCCAAGCTGATACAAATCTCAAGAACAACACATACTCCAAATAATGTTGTCAACTAAAATAACAGACAATAAAATCGTTGACGAGTCTATTCTAATAGCTATTAGCTTAGGTGTGATTTGTACGCTTGGCCCATTAAAGATTGATTTCGCTTCTGGCCTTCCAACTACCTTACAATCATTGTTGGTAGTGTGGTTTGCGCTAGCGTTTGGCCTAAGAGTAGGACTTACATCAGTTTTGTCCTACTTATTCTTAGGTGGTTTGGGATTTGAGGTATTCTCAGGAGGAGCATCAGGTTGGCAACACTTTATTGGAAGTAACGGAGGATTCTTACTTGCTTTTCCAGTCGGTGCATTTATTGCTGGCTCATTAGCACAAATCGCCTCTACCTCTGCCATCTTTACAAAGGCCAAATTCATCTTAAGTGCCTTCATACTTTTCATTAGCCAAACTGTAATCTTAGCTTTAGGACTGATTTGGCAATCAATGTTGGTAGGAGAAACAATTCCCCTAGTAATCATAATGGATATATTCCTCCCAGGACTACTTATAAAAACAGCAATTGGTACGCTTGCATTAGTCATTATTACAAGGGCCCTTAATCGAATTAAATCATGAGAATTTTTTACACCATTGCATTAGTTGCATTTGCATCAATGCTTGCTGGATGTTCAAACAATAGCTTCACAAACAGCACTAAATCTCAAGCAATTTTAGATATGAAAAGAGCAACAGATCACCACAGCTTTAGTAAGCCTAATGAAGCAATTGTAAACCACCTAGAATGGGATGCTAAGGTTGATTTCGATACTAGAACTATTGAAGCTACTGCTACTTACAGTATTACAACTTCTAAAGATGTTAAAAGAATAATCCTCGACATAAGAGAATTAAATATTTCTAGCGTCAAGGTGGATTCTAAAGAAGCTACTTATGAGATAGGAGAAGAAATGCCATTTATTGGGTCTCCCCTTGCAATTAACATCACGCCTGAATCAAAGGAAGTAAGTATTACATACACTACTCAACCTGGAGCAGACGCCTTACTTTGGGTTGAGGGAGAAAACCCATTCCTCTTCACACAAAGCCAAGCAATTCTAGCTAGAACATGGATTCCATGTCAGGATAGCCCAGGTGTCAGATTCACTTACAATGCTACTGTTAGTGTACCAAACAATCTAATAGCTCTTATGAGCGCAGAAAACCCTACTTCAAAAAACGAAGGTGGTGTTTATGAATTTAAAATGGATCAGCCCATACCTTCTTACTTAATGGCTTTAGCTGTTGGTGATGTGGAATTCCGCTCAGTTGGTGACCACACTGGAGTTTATGCTACAACAGATTTAATTGACGCTGCAGAATATGAATTCTCAGAAATGGAGGATCTACTTGTTGCTGCAGAGGCACTTTATGGCAAATACAGATGGGAGCGTTACGATTTATTAGTACTTCCAGCTGCATTCCCATTTGGGGGGATGGAAAACCCTAGGTTAACATTTGCAACTCCAACAATAATAGCAGGAGACAAATCACTTGTTAGCCTTGTAGCTCACGAATTAGCCCATAGCTGGAGTGGGAACCTAGTAACAAACTCAACTTGGGATGATTTTTGGCTTAACGAAGGATTTACTGTGTATTTCGAACAAAGAATCATGGAGGCTGTTTATGGTCGTGAAATAAGTGAAATGTTGGCATGTTTGAGCTACCAGGGGCTTGTAAATGAAGTTGATGAAATAATGGATCTTAACCCAAATGACACTCATCTAAGGCTTCACCTCAAGGACAGAAATCCAGATGATGGTATGACAGCTATTGCATATGACAAGGGATATATGTTCTTACGAATGTTAGAAGAAACTGTCGGAAGAGAAACTTTCGATAATTTCCTCAAAACATACTTTGAAAAGCATGCTTTCCAAGTAATGGATACAGACAATTTTATCGACTACATGAATGCCAATCTCCTCACAACTGAGGAGCTCCAAATAGCCACAAAAGCTAAAGAATGGATTGATGGAAAAGGGCTGCCATCAAATTGCCCAGAAGTAAAGTCAAATAGAATTGAAAAAGTTGACTTAGCTGTTGAAGGATGGTCTACTAATTCAATAAGCACTGCTGATTTAGATTGGGAAAACTGGCTTTATCAAGAGCGTTACAGATTCCTAACAAATATTGACAAAAACGTAAGTCTTGAAAAATTAACTGAACTCAACGAAGCATACAATATTAGCTCAACGGGAAATAACGAAGTTTTGTTTGCTTGGCTTGAACAGGCTATTAGAAAGGGACATACTGATTCTTATGCTCGTCTTGAAACCTTCTTAGTCGAAGTTGGTAGAAGGAAGTTCCTTACTCCGTTATACAGAGCTTTGAAAGAGACAGGCCAAACTGATATGGCCATGGACATTTACTACAACAAAGCAAGACAAAACTACCATAGCGTAGCAACAGCCACAATGGACGAGTTACTTCCTATAGATTAAACCTTATTCTTATCTGATAAGCATTATGTGGCCGAATACTTCTTTTCGAACTGCCTCTTCACTTAGGCTATGAACTTCAACTCTGTATGTGTACGTTCCATTTGGCACGTAATAATCAGGAGTTCCTGCTACACCATTGTTACCTATCCATGGCTGGTTCATGTCAATAGTCTTAAAGACTAACTCTCCCCACCTATTATAAATTTCCAATTCGAATTTATCTGGATCAATATCTGATCCATATACGAAGAAGGCATCATTGGTACCATCGTTATTTGGTGTGAATGAAGATGGAATGTATAGGTTGAAAATATCTCTGATTTCAATTTCTCTTGTAATAGAACTAGTGCATCCAAATACATCTTCAACTGTCAATGTAACTGGGTAAAAACCTCCAACGTCATATGGGAAAGTAAATACAGGATCTTCTTCAATGGAGAATCCTAGTGGATTATAAGTATTGAACGTCCATAACCATGAAATTACATTTTCACTCTGAACACCATCAAATGTGATAGTAGTATTTGGAACCCTTGCTGGCTGAGGATTTGCATAGAACCCTACATCTGGCAATGGGTAAATATTTATATAAGACTCTTTAATAGCCTCATACTCACAACCGCCTGCTAAAGAAGTAACTGTTAAGCCAACGTCGTAGAATCCTGGCGTAGCATAAATGTGATTAGTATTTAACTCAGCAGCAAATAGATCGTCACCAAAAGTCCAAATAGAGTTTGTGATCAACGCAGGGTCAACAAGATTAGTAAATGCAAACGCTCCAGTTCCACATGCTTCTGTAGTATCAGCTTCAAAATCAACCTGAATAGGTGTTTCAATCGTAACATCCATACAAGCTGATGCAGGAGGTGTTTCACAATCGTCATTTACAATTACACAGTATTCTCCAGTAGAAGGAGGTGCATTGCTTAATTCAAATCCAGATGCAGTTCCAATTGGATTTCCTTCCCAAGTCCAAGAATAAGTATATCCACTACCTGATCCACCAAAAGAACCACTTGCGTCCAATTGTGCTTCTTCACCACTACAGATAAAGTCAGTTCCAATTATATCTGGGAAAATTTCACCTAATACATTGACGTTAATAGTCTCTTCACCTGAAGGACAACCATTTGGGTCTTCTGCATAAACCGTATATATTGTACTTGAGCCAGGAGTAGCTACAAACGAGCCATCATTTGTTGTAACTGTATCACCAGTTAAAGAATTTATCCAATTGTAAACCCAAGTATCATCATTCTGAGTATCTGACCATGCTTCAAGAACTACTGATGCAGACAAACAAATCACAGCATCAGGTCCTGCATTGATTTCCATTGGGACAGGATCTTCAATTACGAAGTCATAAGAGTATGAACAACCTATATCATCAAAAACATTGATTGAATAATTACCTGGAAATAATGATTGATTTACGTAGTCTGTTCCATCAAATTCTACAGTTTCAATCAATGTAGTTCCCTCGTATAATTCAATTGTAAATGGGCCATCTGTTGGAGATTCATTAATTTCAACTTGAACTAAACCGTCATTTGCAAGACAAGAAGGTTGTTGATTTGAAATTGAGTAATCAAAGCCTGGGATAACAAGTAAAGTATCAGTAGCTGCACAGTTATCAAACCCTACCGGAGAAACAAACAAAACATATTCAGTTGGTATTCCAGAAAAATCTGTCACAAATGGCTGAGGTATAGAAGGGTCATCTAAGAAATCAGCAGGCTCCCATAGGAAATCGTAACCACAAATATCATCTCCTCCACAGCTAATGCACCAAATTACCTCGTCCATTGGCATCCATGAATCTTCACAACTTGTCCAACCATCAGATGTAAATTGAATTGATAGACATCCATCAGGGTTTGTTGCAGTAAACACTTCACCTGTAAAGGTCGCGTCAAGTGTTCCTAATATTCCTCCAGTAGCGTTTGGACCGTCATAAATAGTACACATATCCCATCCTGCTTCCATGCCGCCCTGACTAAAGCTTATAGACAACATTGTTCCATCACCTGGGTTGTCTGGACAATAGCTATAAATCGTATTGTCATTATTTGTATAGCAATGAGAATACGTTCCAGAGACTGTGGTACAAGGAGAGTCTCCACTACCAGTTAAAGCACCTTCAAGTTGAACAGGGTCTTGACAGAACACCTTGTCCTCTCCAGCTGTAAATGCATTTTCAGGGCCTTGAATTACTTCAACTGTAAGTGTTGTATCAAACGTACAACTGAAGTTATTTGTCACCTCAAAAGTGTAGTCGTAGAATCCTGGTTCGTCAAGAACAATATCAGCATAGTTTAAGTTTGGCTCTTGGCTTACTATTCCTGGACCTGTCCAATACGATGAATCTAATCCCAAACCTATTACAGGAGTAAATGTTGTTACACCTGGAATAAGAGCAGGATTAAAGTTTAGTCCCCATTCAAAAATGTATCCATTATCAATTGCAAGATTATCAAGAATTGATATGGTCCACGTTCCATTTAATGGACAACCTACAAGATCACACAAATCACCTTCAGGAGTATAAATACCAGGGTTTACAATGTTATTGTTCATTGCATTTCCACCGTTATCAGTGTATGCAGTCATTGTCCAATTATCAGCATTATCAATGTTAGTTCCAATATCTGGATTTGGAGACCAACCGTAATTATAACCTGTACCTGGCAGGTTTGTGCCATCATCTACAGCTTCTCCTAAGAAGCACCCTCCACCACCATTTGGAAATGTTAGAATGTCAACTAAAGTACCGTCTGGACATTGAATGCTAATAGCTAAATCACCTAAGTAACTATGCTCAATATTTAGAGATACGGAAAGAAGATCATCGCAATCATCTAGTGTAGCTCCATCATCAAAAAAGTCAAAATTCAAATCACTTGAATACGAGAATCCTGCTCCATCAGCAAGATATGTTTCACCTGCAACTACCTGAGGCGGAAGCGCTGTCCATGTAACTGATTGAACTGGGTTTCCATCAATAAAACCAGGACTACCTACACATAACGGAGTAGTAGAAATAGCGTTAAAAATTGGAATAGTACTAACAAGTACTTGAAGTGGTTGAACATTTAAAGAAGCACAACCATTATTGTCAATTACTGATAAGTTTACAATATACTCGCCTGGCTCATCAAATGTGTGGAACACACTACCACCAGTAGTTTCAACATCAATCGTTCCATCGTCAAAATCCCAATTCCACTCTTCGATTGTAAACCCGGTACCTGCAACTGATCCAACATCAGCGAATTCTATAGTTTGGCCTATACAAACTCCAACACTTTGGATATCTGGATCAATTGGATCTGGATCCATAATAGATGAAGCTGATGTAGGAGGGTCGCATGGAGTAGTACATGAAATTAACCCTTCCCATCCAGGACATCCTCCACCTCCACAACCAGTATTAGTTCCTGTACTTTGAAAAACAAAAGTCAAGCAACCTGTTGGGTTATTAACTGTTGCTGTTACAGGTAATCCTTGAAGAGCCCCACCAGTGTAATCACCTAAACTATTAGCTGTTGCATCGGGTCCATCGTAAATAGAAAGGTAATCGCTATTGTTTGGGTTTGGATTTGTCTCAAGTAAAAAAGCAACAAATTCAATTGACACAGCATCTCCTGGATTGTCTGGACAAATTGTGAATGTGTAATCGCCTTCGGTGTATGGTCCGCCATCTCCATCATCTACAAACACCCCATCACACAGTTGTACTTCACCATCAAATATCAAAGTATTTTGTGAGTAAAAAGTATTTGAAACTAACAGGGCGAATATCCCTACAAATAATGTTTTACAAAACTTCATGAATTGCAACTTTTTCAATAGTGCAAGATACGGAATCACACTTATTAAAGAACTCGCAAAATTTATAATGGTTGCACTCTTACCAACAGATGGCGTTTAATTACCGCTCAACCATAACTCTATCTGAATAGACTCTTTGGTTTCCATCGAAGTCGACACAAATAACTGTCCAAAAGTATGTTGATGCATTATCAGCTAATTCCCCATTAGCGATTTCTCCTGTCCAAGGGGCGTCAAAAGAAGTTGCTGAATAGACCTCAACTCCTTGATCATCCGCAATTACAAGCTCCCATTTTTCTGTCATTCCTTTTAGTCCAAAAGGAATGAAGCTATCATATCTACCATCACCATCAGGGCTAAACCTAGCAGGTGCATTCAGTTGATTTCTATTGCCAACTATTACTTCGTTTGAAGTGTGGTCTTGGCATCCGAATTGATTGCTTGCAATTAAGTTTACTTGATATTTGCCAGGGTTATTAAGAACAGGACTTGAAGATCCTAAAATTTCACCGTCTACAATCCAAGTTGCATCATTTGCTTCAAGAGTCTTATCGACTAGATCAACTGGGACTTTGTTGCCTGTTATAATCCTTGGGAATGTCCACGACATGTGTGCCTCAGGCTTAGGATTTATCGTAATTAAATTCTCAATAGTCCTAGTCTTAATTGCACCTTCTCCTGGAGTTATTAGAGATAATGTAACATCATAAATTCCAGGCATTTCATAAGTGTGAGTAGGATTTGGCTCAGAAGAAAAACTACCATCACCAAAGTTCCAAAGATATTTCATTTTAATGTCTGACCCTTCAACTTCAAACTCTACTTGAGCTCCAACACAAGAAGTTTGGGTTGATGTATTAAATGGCACTTCATCCACTACAGGATCAATTTTAACAGATGATTCATCTGCATTTCTAATTACCTCATTTTCCATACTATCACCATTTGAGGTATTAGATTTATCAGTTAAAGAATGTTCTGATTTTGAATTAGTAGACGACTCAGAAGATTTGTTTTTAAAATCTGACTCTAAAGACAGTTCTGACATTTGAACATCATCAGAACCTGAAGATGTATTATTTGACAAGTCTATAGATGCAGCAACTTCTTCAATTAGGATTTGGGTTTCCTCAATAAAAACTTCAGTTGTAACTTCTTCTGGAATGTCCTCCTCAAGTTCAATGAAGTTTTGGGCTACCCACATTGAAGCTGCTCCGATCATAACAGCTGCTCCAATAGATAATTGAGTTGCAATTTTAGAACCAGCAGCATCAACTCCCATTGCACCAATGGCAGCTGCAGCAGCAATTCTATCCCTCATCTTGTCCCAGTTTGGACTTGCATCAGGCTCATGCCCCTCAAGGGTCTCTCTTATTTTATCATCAAACTTAGAATCAGACATTGTCTGGTTTTTTTCTATTTAAAATTTTCCGAAGATTTCTTCTCGCCTTGGCAAGATTAGACTTCGAGGTTCCAACAGTAATACCAAATTTTGAAGCAATTTCTTGGTGTGTCATGTTATCGAAAACATACAGATTAAACACTGCTCGGTACATTGGAGACAATTGAGACATTGCTTCTTGCACATCCTTAACCGTAAAAGTGTATTCGTCGTTATCAAACTCTTCTTCAAAACCATCATCAACGACATCTTCAAAGCTTTTGTCCTCACCTAATACAAGGCCTGCAGCTTTTCGACGTCTAATTGCGTCGATGGAAGTATTTACCATTATTCGACGTATCCAGCCTTCAAAAGAACCTTTGGAAGTATACCCCTCGATATTGTTGAATATCTTGAGAAATCCCTCCTGTACAATATCTTGTACAGCGTCCTTATCCGAAACATATCTCATGCACACGCCAAACATCAAACGGTAGTACCGTTCAAAAATCCAACGCTGGGATTTCGATTCCCCTCGTCGGCATCCTTCGATGTGGGCGAGCAATTCTTTGTTTTGCATAGGGTCGCCGGTTGAATGACGCAGTTAAAATTATTTGGTTGCCTCAAAAAAGTTAAGACCGGTCATGCAATTTCGTGTATAACCTCTACCAACACAAACGTACATTTGCATATGCGCATAGTTGTAGGTTTATCTGGAGGAGTTGACTCTAGTGTTGCAGCTCTAAAACTGGTAGAGCAAGGACATGAAGTAATTGGCATATTCATGCGCAACTGGCATGACGAAAGTGTTACTATTAGTGATGAGTGTCCTTGGATTGATGATTCCAACGATGCAATGCTAGTTGCAGACCAACTTGGAATTCCTTTTCAAGTAATTGATCTAAGTGCAGAGTACAAAGAGAGAATTGTTGAATACATGTTTTCTGAGTACAAGGCTGGTAAAACTCCTAATCCAGATATATTGTGTAATAGAGAAATCAAATTTGACCTATTTCTAAAAGCTGCTTTAAAACTTGGCGCTGAGGCTGTTGCAACTGGCCACTACTGCAGAAAAGATGAAGTAAATGGAGAATTTAGGCTACTCGCAGGCGCTGATTCGAATAAAGATCAAAGCTATTTCCTCTGCCAACTAACCCAAAACCAATTACAGCACGCCCTATTCCCTATAGGTAAATTAGAAAAGCCTGATTTGAGGAAAATCGCAAAGGATGCAGGACTAACTACTGCAGACAAAAAAGACAGCCAAGGGCTTTGTTTCATTGGAAAAGTGAGACTACCTGACTTCTTGCAACAACAGCTTAAGGTTAAGAAGGGCAACATTATTGAGATAGCTGCTGACCATACAACCTTCAATAGAGACAAAACTTCTTTAAATATAAGAGCTAAACCGTACACTCTTTCACCAGAAATGGGCCAATTAGTTGGAGAACATCAAGGCGCTCATTTTTACACTATAGGCCAAAGAAAAGGACTAAACGTAGGAGGCAAACCAGAGCCATTATTCGTAATTGGTACGGACACAACATCAAATACTATTTATGTTGGCTGTGGAGACAACCACCCAGGTTTGCTAAGAGATGCTTTGCTTATCAACAATGACGACATTCACTGGATTCAACCATCACACAAGCTCGAAGTAGGTAAATCACGAAAATATAAACTGAGATTTAGGTATAGACAAAATCTTCAACACGGAGAAATCCAAATGACCAAAGAAGGTTTGTACTTGCTTTTTGACGAACCACAAAAGGGAATCGCATCAGGACAATTCGCAACGTGGTACGATGGTGATGCTCTAGTAGGATCAGGACCTATAGCCTAAATTTCTTCAGACACTACGTACTCTTTTCTAGAAGGATCAGTCCTAGAAATCATCTCTGCTAAAAAGCCTGTAAGGAACAATTGAGAGCCTAAAATCATTCCAGCTAAAGCAACGTAAAATGCACTAATTTCTGTGATGTTTTTGGCCTCTATACCCTGATTCATCGCATAGAGTTTATACCCACCTATATAACAAAAAATTCCAGCGCTAATTATAAAAGTTAAAGTGCCTAACAAGCCAAACAAATGCATTGGCTTCCTTGCGAAACGTTGCATAAACACTATAGTCAATAGATCTAACATACCATTAGTAAATCGTTCAAGTCCAAATTTTGTCACCCCGTACTTCCTAGCCTTATGCTGCACAACGTGCTCCCCTATCCTATGATATCCAGCAGCTTTGGCAAGAAGCGGGATGTATCTGTGCATTTCGCCCTGAACTTCTATTGATTTTACAACATTTAGGCGATAGCATTTTAAACCGCAATTAAAATCGTGAAGAGTGATCCCACTCATTCGTCTTGTCATCCAATTATAAAGCTTAGTAGGAACCGTTTTGGTGATTGGATCATACCTTTTCTTCTTCCATCCACTAACAAGGTCAAACCCTTCATTAAGGAGCTTTTTTTCCATGGGGAGTATCTCATCTGGACTGTCTTGCAAATCGGCATCCATTGTAAATACAACTTTTCCCTTTGCGGCTTCAAACCCCTTCTGTAGCCCTGCACTTTTTCCATAGTTACGAGAGAGTTTAATGCCCCTTACTTTAGTCCCAAATTGAGATGATAAATCCTTAACAACATTCCAGGAATTATCCTTAGAACCATCGTCTACGAAAACAACTTCATAATTGCGTCTTTCGAGCACCCTATCAATCCAATACATAAGCTCTGGAAGGCTTTCCTCCTCATTGTATAACGGTACAATTATGCTTAAGTCCATGTGGTTTGAGTTACTCGAATAAAGCTCTAAATATAGTTCTGAAATGTTTGTTACAACCTATATTTGCAGTCGGGGCAAGTCTCTTACGACCAGCTCCCTCTGAATCCCCCAGGGTCGGAAGACAGCAAGGGTATGAGGTTGAGCGGTGCGATAAGAATCGCTTGCCCCTTTCTTTTCAACACTTTACAAGCTCGAGGAATGAAATCAATTAAGAAAGTACTGATTGCAAATAGAGGCGAAATTGCCCTAAGAATTATTAGGACATGTAAAGAAATGGGAATTAGCACTGTTGCTATACATTCTGAAGCTGATGAAAACACACCATTTGTTCTTGCAGCTGATGAAAGCTTATGTGTAGGACCTCCTCCCTCTTCAGAGTCGTACTTATTGATTGATAAAGTAATTTCTGCAGCAAAGAAGACTGGTGCCGATGCTATCCACCCAGGTTATGGATTCTTATCTGAAAATGCTGACTTTTCCGAAGCAGTTGAATCAGCAGGTATAATATTTATTGGCCCCAAAGTTCATGCGATTAGAGTAATGGGAGACAAACTTTCAGCAAAGGAAGCTGTTTCAAATAGAAATATTCCATTAGTTCCTGGTACAGATGGAGCTATTTCAGACCCTGAAGAAGCTTTGATAGAGGCTGAGAGAATTGGCCTGCCTTTAATTATAAAAGCAAGTGCAGGAGGTGGAGGTAAAGGAATGCGCGCAGTACACGACGCAAATTCTGTAAAAGACGAACTAGCTAGAGCAATTTCTGAAGCCGAAAGGTCATTTGGCAATGGAGCTGTCTTTATGGAAAGACTTGTTCTTAAACCCAGACATATTGAAGTTCAGGTCCTAGCTGATACTCATGGAAATGTAATTCATCTGTTCGAAAGAGAATGTTCTATTCAACGTCGTCACCAAAAAGTTATTGAGGAAGCACCGTCTGCACTACTAGACGACAACCTTAGAGAAGAAATGGGCCAGTGTGCTATCGAAGTTGCAAGATCATGCGATTACATCGGGGCTGGAACTGTCGAGTTTCTAGTTGATGAGTCTAAGAACTTTTATTTCTTAGAAATGAATACAAGATTACAAGTAGAGCACCCAGTCACAGAATGTATAACTGGAATTGATCTTGTTAGAGAGCAGATTAGAATTGCTGAGGGTCATCCTATTTCGTTCAAACAAGAAGATTTGAAAATTTCTGGACATGCTGTTGAACTAAGAGTTTATGCAGAAGATACAGGAGCTGGATTCCTTCCTGACACAGGTTTTTTAAAGAGATATTCTCCACCTGTTGGGCCTGGAATCAGAGTTGATGACGGAGTTGAAGAAGGTGGTGAAATTAGCATTCATTACGACCCCATGCTGAGTAAGCTTATTACTCATGGACCAACCAGAGAAGCTGCTATTGATAGAATGATTCACGCTATTGACAATTACGATGTAGTTGGTGTGAAAACCACATTAGATTTTGGGCGATTTGCGTGCGACCACGAAGCATTTAGATCAGGAAACTTTGACACGGGTTTTGTCAAAGATTATTTCAGTCCAGAAAAACTGATTAGAGAGCTTCCGGTATCTGACGAAATTTTTGCTGAGCTTGTAGCTGAGCTATCTTTAAGAGAAGAAAGTAACAAAACTAACAATCAAGGTGTTATAGAGGGCGAAGGAAGATCACCTTGGAGAAATAGAGCTACTTACTAATTCCAATCCATCGACTGCTCCAAGAGCATGAATAGTTAAGTTGGGCATAGATATTTTAGGTGGGTTTGGATCTATTAAATGTATAGGAACTCCATTTCTAACGTAGTTAATCAATCCTGCAGCAGGATAAACCTGCATTGAAGTTCCAACAATAATTACAATATCTGCTTCATTAACTATTTGGGCTGCAGTTTCGATAAGTGGGACTGCTTCACCAAACCAAACTATATGAGGCCTTAGTTGGCTTCCTAGTGGACATGTATCTCCAAGGTTTAACTCTGACCCATCAATATCAAATATTAAAGAACTATCTGCTGTTGACCTTGACTTCATTAACTCTCCATGTAAATGAAGGATGTTAGAAGAACCAGCTCTTTCGTGAAGGTCATCTACGTTTTGGGTTACAATTTGGACATCAAATTCTTTCTCAAGCTGAACCAAAGCTAAATGTCCTGCGTTAGGGCTTGAACTAAAAACATTCCTTCTTCTTGCATTATAGAAGTTTAAAACCATTTCTGGATTTGCACAAAATGCTTCTGGAGTTGCAACCTCCTCAACCCTGTGCCCTTCCCACAAACCATCCGCTCCTCTGAAGGTTGCGATTCCGCTTTCTGCACTCATTCCAGCGCCTGATAGAACTACTAGTTTTTTTAACGATTTCATGCTTGTGATAAATTTAGTGAACGGTAGCTCAGAATGTATCTTTGCATGCGTATGTCAGGAAGACAATTTATCATTTACGATTTGGAGGCTACGTGCTGGAGATCTCCTAAGCCCAGACAGGTTGAAATCATTGAGATTGGGGCTGTTAAGGTTAATGAGGAATTAGAAATTGTCGACGAATTTTGCATGTTTATCAAACCACTTCTCCATCCTAAGATTGATAAATTTTGTACTAGGCTGACATCGATAACCCAAGATGACGTAAAAGACGCTCCACATTTCGACGAAGTAATAGCAGAATTCGAAAAATGGATGGACGTATATAATACAAGGACTGCACTTTTCAGCTGGGGTGATTTTGACAGAAGGCAATTTGTAAAAGATGCACAACTTCACGAGCTTGATTTAACTTGGATTAAATATTGGGCTTGCTTGCAGAGTCACTACAGCAAGTTTAAAGGGTCTAGCAACCAGATTGGGCTTAAAAACGCTCTTAAATTAGAAGGGTTGGAATTTGATGGAGTGCAACATAGAGCTATAGAAGACGCTAGAAATATGGCTGAACTTTTCAAGCAAGTTGCCAAACCATTAGGCATTGTTTAGCATGGTATTTTATCTAATAAAGCACCATTTAAAAATGGATATGAGAAGCTTTCACAATGTGATGAGCCTCATATTGTTTGCTCTTGCATCTACTTATGCTGTACTGCAAGTATTAGGAGGAAAACCAGACCCAAACACTTGGAATGCCATTGCATGGGTCATTTTATTGTTTACAGCATTCAATTCTGCTTCAAGAGTCCTTCCTGAGGATATAACATCAGTTAGATATTACATGCATTGGACTGTACCTCCTCGCACAATGATTGTAGCTAGGACTACGCACCAAAGCATTATTATGTCACTACTTAGCACTTTGCTACTCTTTGCTTTGGGGTTGTTTCTGGGTTCGGCAAACATGAATACTCTGAGCATCTATGGTTTTCTAGCAGGAATGGTATTTACATCTATTGCACTATCGTCAACACTCACTCTATTATCTGCACTATCTGCTAGGGCCGGTGCAGGTTATGGACTTACTGCTGTTTTAGGGCTTCCATTAATCATCCCCATCATAATGATTAGCACAAGCTTTGGCTCTGACTTAGTAGCAGGTGTTGAATTTAAAAACACAGTTCAAAACCTATACTATTTAGGTGGATTATCAATAGGAATTGGGGTATATGGGTATGTTCTATTCCCCTACCTTTGGAGGTCTTAATTCAAGCTATTAAATGAGCAATATTCTCAAGAATTGGTGGAAGTTTTTAGGCATAGCCCTAATCATGTATGTATTCACTATGATTTTCATGGTTCCTATGGGGCCAGGGCTACTTTCATCTGAAGTGGAGGTCAATGAAAATGGTATTGCTTCGATTGAGGTTAGTGCTTTTGCAACTCACTTCGAACACAACCCTAAAAATATCAAAGCTTATCTTAGACTTGAGGATAGTGGAATTACAATTGAGTGCAATAATATCATAGCCCAAACCAACTCTAAACTATCGCTTCAATTCAATTTACCAGATACAGTTCCTTCTAGCTCTTGGGATCTTTTAATCAATGCTGAAAAAGACGGAACTCTTTACTTACCCAACGCCCTTTTCCACGAGCCCAAAACCAAAGTAGAACCAACTGACCTAAGCTTCACAACTGGAGATCTGAGCAACGAGCAAGTTTTTGAAAAGGACTTAGGACTACATTTTCCATATCAACCCAGAATCGTTGAATCGATAAGAAATCTACCTCTGCACGTTCCAATGTGGTTCACGATGTTCTTCTTAATGGGCATAGGCTTTGCTCAATCAATAAGGACATTGAGAAACAGCAATAACGAGCTAAGCGACACTAAGGCTTTATCTTCAATCAAAGTTGGCATTTTCTTCGGTGTACTAGGACTATTAACTGGCAGCCTTTGGGCGAGGTTTACGTGGGGAGCGTGGTGGGTAAATGATCCACAATTAAATGGAGCACTTGTAAGCGTGATGATTTACTCTGGATATTTAATCCTCAGGTCAACAATATCAGACAGCTCTCAAAGAGCAAGACTATCTGCTGTATACAGTTTATTCGCTTTTGTAATTCTCATGGTTCTACTAATGGTACTTCCAAGATTTACTGAGAGCTTACACCCGGGTAAGAGTGGAAATCCAGCATTTAGCAAATACGACTTAGACAGCTCCCTTAGAATGGTTTTCTATCCAGCAGTAATTGGTTGGATTTTAATCGGAACTTGGATGTACAATCTAACGCTTAGGGCTGAATTACTAAAAAACAAGATTCAAAGTAAAAAGGAATACCAATGAAGTTTTTACTAGACATACAGGACATTTTCTTCTCATCTGGAAAAGCACCAGTTGTTCTTGGAGTAGCACTTATCATCATATTGGGCTTAGGTATTTGGATGTTTAAAATGGACAATGGAATTAAAGATTTAGAAGACCAAATAGACAATCTGCAATGAAGAGATCACACATAGTTTTACTCATTCTTGTAGCCCTTTTAGTGGGTTTATTAGTCTTCACTTATTCTAGCTCAAACCAAAGTGTAACCTTTGCCCAAGCAGCTGAAAAAGCAGGAGTTGAGGTTACAATAACTGGGACGCTTCACAAAGAGGAACCTGTGATCTACAATCCTGAAGAGCACGCTAGTTTGACCAAGTTTCACATGGAAGATTCAGAGGGCCAAATCATGGAGGTGCACCTTCAGATGGCTCAACCTCAAGGACTATTGCAAAGTGAATCAATTGTAATCGATGGATCGTATTCAAACGGAATATTCTACGCGACTGATATGCTTCTAAAATGTCCTTCGAAATACAATAGTGAAAATCATTTAATAACTGAATCCTAATGACTTTTGACGGCGAGTGGATATTAACTGCTTGGGCAGGAAGAACGCTTGTAGCACTAGCTTTCACTTCTGCTATTGTTTCTGGAATTGCCTATTTCAAGGGATGGAAGGAGCTGGGAAGAAAGGCGTTCATCACTCACGTTGCATCAGTATTCAGTGTAATTGCGCTGATATTCATACTGTTCTTTGGGCATAGGTATGAATTCCAATACATCTGGAAACATCTGAATAACGAAATGCCCATGCGCTTTGTGTTAAGTGCATTTTGGGGAGGCCAAGAGGGCGGTTTTTTGCTTTGGATGTTTTGGCATAACATACTTGCACTTTTTGTAATTAAATCTGCTGATAAATGGGAGCCCAAAGTCATGGTTATACTCGCTTCAATAGAGGCATTCCTCAGCATGATGCTCCTTGGAATTTATTTTGGGGATTTCCAGCTTGGCCTAGATCCATTCCTTCTTTTGAGGGAGGCTCCTGAAAATATCGGCCTTCCTTGGACTGGAATGTCGAACTACTTGACGAATCTCCCGTTTTTTTCTGATGGACAAGGGCTAAATCCATTACTTCAGAATTATTGGATGACTATTCATCCACCTACCCTATTTCTAGGTTTTGCTTCTACATCAATACCATTTGCGTACGCTATTGCTGGGTTATGGGAGAAAGATTACAAAGGATGGATAACTCCTGCGTTGCCATGGGCGTATTTTGGTATAGGAATACTTGGTGCAGGCATTTTAATGGGTGGTGCTTGGGCATATGAAGCATTGAGTTTTGGTGGATTTTGGGCTTGGGATCCAGTAGAAAACAGTTCGCTTGTACCATGGTTGATTTTAGTTACTGGAGCTCACTTAATGATAATCAACAAGAACAAGAAGAAGCCTACTGCACTGTTCTCTACGATCTACTTGACTCTCCTTTCGTTCTTATTAGTTCTGTATTCTACTTTTTTGACAAAGAGCGGGATTTTAGGTGATACCTCAGTTCACAGCTTTGTAGATAGTGGCATTCTACCACAACTCCTTGCCTACCTATTGACCTTTGTCCTTCTAGCTCACACTCTGTTGCTTGGAACTGCAAAACGAAGACTTTACCATTTGGCTAGTACGTTTTTAGTTATGAGCTTAATGTTTGTTGGGGAGTATGCGCTTGCATCACTAGGATTCATTGTTCTTCAAGCAGCTGCTGCTATTAAGTCATTCAGTAATGAATTTGCTTCAGACGAAGATGACGACGCACTACTTTCTAGAGAGTTTTGGCTTTTTGTAGGATCACTTCTAATTGTTATTTCTGCAGTTCACATTACGTTCCAAACAAGTCTTCCAGTATTCAACGCTTTACTTGAACCATTTAGCGGAGCTCTTGGCAGTCTAGGTGAATCTTGGAATTCCGACACTTTGAGGGCATTGTCAGAACACAATATGACTCCAAGCAAGGATTTGGACAAAGCATACCACTTAATTCAAGTTCCTCTTGCTACTCTGATTTTTATTGTAATTGGGATCACTCAATGGCTCAAGTACAAGAAAACTGACGGATCGAAAGTTCTAAAAAACCTTGGCAAATCGCTTATAGCATCCATTGCTACATCAGTTTTCTTAGTGCTGGCATTCAATTTTAAATCACACGAATTGCCTAGGGTTGCTCTACTATTCGCCACTTCTTTCGCAGCATTTGCTAATGCCGACTACATTTGGTCTACACTTAGGGGCGCATATGACAAATGGGGCTCTCCCCTTGCGCACATTGGATTTGCACTAACGATTTTTGGCGCTGTTATTTCTACTGCTCAGCAGAGATTTATAAGCCAAAACCAAATCGGAGACATCTCATCTCTAAATGAAGAATTAAACAACAGGACTGATCTTCTACTCATGCAAGGAGACACTCTTCAAATGGGAGAGTATTTTGTCAGTTACCGCGATAGAAGGGAAAGTGGAATTCACGTCTTGTTCGACATGGATTACTTCAACAATAAGCCGCAGAATTATAATATTGGTGATGTTGTACTATTTGACGACATGGTCTTTGAGGCACATGCAAATCATACAGCTTCATTAGATTTTGCATATGATGTAGAGAAGTTTTGGACTTTCCTTCCATTCCCAACTGAAGAGCAGGCAGGAAACGCTAAGAATTGGATAAACGGAACGCCAGGTGAATTTGCATTCACACTTTCTCCGAGAATTCAGCTGAATGAAAGGATGGGTAATTCACCTGAGCCAGACACTAAGCACAGTGTATTTTCAGATTTATATACACATATCAAATGGGCAAGGATTACACCGCCAGAAACAGATGAAGAAGGATGGCTAGCAGGAAAGGAAGTTGAGTTCCAGGTTGGAGATTCGATGTTTGTAAGCTCTACCCTTCTTTCACTTGATAGTTTGGCCTTGGTAAAAAAAGAAGACAGATGGGAATTAGGATTGTTGGATAGGGATTTAGCATTGATGGGATGTTTTTCTCTGAAAGGAGTTGGTAAGAGTGCAAATGCTCAACCACTTTACATTGTAAGAGACAGTTTAATCATCCCAGATTTGCACGAAGTTGAGGATTGGGGTTTGAGATTTAGAATTGATAAGTTCGACCCGTCCTCAGAAACTTTAACTGCGACTATCTGGGAGCACGAAAGTGTAAAGACAGACTTTATAGTTATTCAAGCAATAATTTTCCCATTGATCAACATTCTTTGGCTTGGCTGTATTTTAATGACTCTTGGGTGTTTTATGGCAGTTAGAAGAAGAATTAAGCTCAATAGAAATGCTTAAAAAGCAACTAAATATTAGCATAGCCGGATCAGGCAAAGTGGCCAGGTCGTTTGGGCTTGCTCTAAAAGTTGCTGGCCATAGAGTAGGTCAAATCATAGCAAGGAATTCTGACACAGGGCGCTCATTAGCAAATGAACTTGGGGCGGAACTCACAAGTTTTGAAAGCACTAGTAACGCAGACCTAATTGCTGTTCTGGTTAGTGATGATGCCATTGAAAAAGTAAGCGCACAACTTCCAATCAACATACCTCAATTCCATGCATCTGGCGTAAGTGATTTAGATGTGTTGAGCAGTGAGATTAAAGGTGTGGTTTGGCCTATTAAAAGCATAAACTCTAAGAGCTCTGGAAGCAGCTTCAAGGGAGTCCCACTAGGTGTTGAGGGCAACAACGAGGAATTTCAATCAACATTGTTGTCAATTGCAAGAAGCATTGGAGGTGATGGATTTGTTGCAAGCTCAGAGAATAGATCGATTATACATTTGGCAGCTGTATTCACAGATAATTTTGCCAACCACTGCCTATCATTATCCCAAGACATTTTAAAGGATAGTGACTTAGACACTAAACTCATGAGATCATTAGCCCAAGGATTACTTGAAGGCGCTTTGAATGGAGATTCTGCATCAAGACAAACTGGTGTGGCAATTAGAGGTGATGTTGGATCACAGATGAAGCATTTAGGCTTACTGAGCGATGAGAAGAAAAAAGAATTTTACAAATTC
>Ga0160422_10000214_pt1 | contig 33283 bp, 31 predicted proteins | sample Fk160mmetaG_FD_108192 | JGI IMG/M metagenome (GOLD analysis project Ga0160422, IMG submission 108192) | Marine microbial communities from the Central Pacific Ocean - Fk160115 60m metaG | ecosystem: Environmental > Aquatic > Marine > Oceanic > Photic zone | place: The Central Pacific Ocean...
AATCATTACCATTAATGTATTTGTTTTTTATTTCTTTAGAACTAGTAGTTACATTAAACAGTTCAGACGGATATGGGTTTATACCTAAATCTAGTAGCTTTTGTAAGCTTTCTCTTCTTACAATTTCTTGTTCAGAAAGTTCTCTGCTCATATATAAATTTTTTTGCAAAGATAGAAATTCTTTTATCCTAATATTTTGTATTTTAGGCTTCTTTACAAAAACATAATTTAAAATGAAAATGATCGATTATATAAATGACTTTACAAGCCATTTAACGGAAGCAATGGATATAGGAGAGGCTTCAAAGTTTAATAATGTGGATAGAAGGTTTGGCAATATTTTAATCTGTGGCTTAGGGGGTTCGGGTATTGGAGGTACAATTTTAAACGATATCGTCTCCGTCGAAACAGATATTCCAATTTTATCAACAAAGGATTATAGCATTCCTAATTTTGTAAACGAAAACACTTTAGTTATTGCGTCTTCTTACTCGGGAAACACAGAAGAAACTATATGCGCTTTAGAGAAATGTGTAGATAAAAACGCTGAGGTTTGTATTATAACTTCTGGAGGAAAGTTAAAAGATATTGCAGTCGAGAACAAATATAATCACATCACAATACCAGGGGGGCATCCACCAAGGGCCATGTTTGGATATGCGTTTGTACAACTTTTCTTTGCTTTAAATCATTATAACATCATAAGCAGAGGTTTTGTATTAGATTTTAAAAGCGCTATAAAATTATTGAAAAAAGATAAAAGAGTCATACAGAACAAAGCCAAAGAGCTTTCGAAAATTATTCACCAAAATACGCCCATAATTTATACCGCTAAAGGATTTGAAGGTGTGGCTGTTCGATTTAGGCAACAGTTAAATGAAAATAGTAAGATGTTAGGGTGGCATAATGTAATTCCTGAAATGAACCATAACGAACTTTTAGGTTGGAGAACTAACGTTGAAAACTTAGCGGTAATTTATCTTCGTAATAAATTAGATTTTGAAAGAAATCAAATAAGAATGGATATAAACCAAAAAGTCATTTCAAAATTCACAAACAATATTATTGAGGTTTGGAGCGAGGGAGAATCACTTATAGAAAATACATTATACCACATAAATATATGCGATTGGGCAAGTTGGTATATTTCAGTGCTGAATAATGTTGACGCAATTGAAATAGAAGTAATAGATTATTTAAAAGCAGAGTTAGCGAAAATCTAATGAATAAAAAAGTAATATTTAAAGATTTAGGATTAATCGATTATAAAAAATGCTGGGATTATCAAGAAGAAATATTTGCTAAAACAATCGAAATTAAAAGCAATAATAGAAGAAAAAACACATCATTTGAAACAGACAATACCATGATTTTTTGTGAACATCCTCATGTATACACACTAGGTAAAAATGGAGATGAGAATAATTTGTTAGTAAATGAAGAACAGCTAAAAATGAGAAAAGCTTTATTTTATAGAATTAACAGAGGTGGAGACATTACTTATCATGGACCAGGACAAATTGTGGGTTACCCAATTTTAGATTTAGAAAATTTTTTCACAGACATTCATAAATATTTAAGACTTTTAGAAGAAGCGGTAATTCTTACATTAAGAGAATATGGATTAAACGGAGAGAGATCAGATGGAGAAACAGGAGTATGGTTTGATGTAGGGTCACATAAAGCTAGAAAAATTTGCGCTTTAGGGGTGAAATCAAGTAGGTGGGTTTGTATGCATGGATTTGCATTTAATGTAAACACAGATCTTGCTTATTTTGAAAGCATTGTACCGTGTGGAATATTAGACAAACAAGTTACCTCACTTCAGAAAGAACTAAATATAAAGGTAGACATTGCAGAGGTCAAACAAAAACTCAAAAAACATATAGCGAATTTATTTGAAATGGAATTAATTTAGTGAGAAAAAATAATTTATCTAAATAGTAAAACATTGTATTTGTATAACTGAGAAAGAAAAACTATTTTTATAGCTCAAAATTCAGAAAAATGTCAAATAAATTATTGGAAGTTAAAAATCTCGTTACAGAATTCAGGACCGAAGGAAAGTCTATTAAAGCCGTTAACGGAATTAGCTTTTGCTTAAACAGAGGAGAAACCATTGGTATTGTTGGTGAGTCTGGATCCGGAAAGTCAGTTAGCTCACTTTCTTGCATGAGATTAATTCCAAATCCACCAGGTAAAATATCTGACGGAGAGATTATATTTCATCAAAGTGAAGACACAAAAATAGACTTACTATCTATCTCAGAAGAAGAAATGAGATCTTTCAGAGGAAATGATATTGCTATGATTTTTCAAGAACCAATGACTTCTCTAAACCCGGTTTTTACATGTGGAGATCAGGTAGTTGAGGCTATAATGCTTCACCAAAAAGTTAGTAAAAAAGAAGCAAAAGAAATTACAATAGGTTTATTTGAAGAAGTACAGCTCCCCGATCCAGAAAGGATATTTTCAACGTACCCCCATCAAATTTCTGGAGGTCAAAAACAAAGGGTAATGATTGCTATGGCAATGAGTTGTAAACCATCTATCTTAATCGCGGATGAACCAACAACAGCACTAGATGTAACTGTTCAAAAAACTATCTTGGAGTTAATGCAAAAGTTACAAAAAGAGAGAGACATGGGAATACTATTTATTACTCACGATTTAGGAGTAATTGCTGAATTAGCAGACAAGGTAGTTGTAATGTATAAAGGAGATATTGTTGAACAGGGGAATGTTTGGGATATCTTTACCAACCCCAAACATCCATATACAAAAGGTTTGTTAGCTTGTCGTCCCCCATTAGATAAGAGATACACTTTCTTGCCCACTGTTTCAGATTTTATGAGAACAGGTGATGACGGAAAAATTGTTGACAATAATATTTCTGTGGAAGATTTCACTAAAGACCTAGCAATATCGGAGGATGTTAGGAATGCAAACCACAAGAAATTATTCGCAAACGATCCAATATTACAAATAAAAAACTTAAAAACATATTTTCCCATAAGAAATGGATTTTTTGGAGGAATTACAAACTATGTTAAAGCTGTCAACAACGTCACGTTTGATGTTTACCCCGGAGAAACCTTAGGACTGGTTGGAGAAAGTGGATGTGGAAAAACAACCACCGGAAGAACAATATTAAGGCTCGAAGAACCAACCTCGGGTGAGATGATATATAAAGGAATGGATATTTCTAAGATGAACTCAGAAGAATTGAAATCTTTTAGAAAAGAGGTTCAAATTATATTTCAAGACCCATACTCCTCATTAAACCCCCGAATGACAATTGGTAATGCAATAATGGAGCCGATGCAGGTTCATAATATTTTAGAAAATGAGGATCAAAGAAAAAAGAGAGTAGAAGAGCTTTTATTAAAAGTAAGTTTAGACCCCTCTCATTTTTATAGATATCCCCATGAGTTTTCTGGAGGACAAAGACAAAGAATAGGTATTGCAAGAGCTTTGGCTGTTAATCCAAAGTTTATTATCTGTGACGAGTCTGTGTCCGCACTCGATGTCTCAGTACAAGCTCAGGTTTTGAATTTACTAAATGACTTGAAACAAGAATTTGGACTGACATATATTTTTATATCTCACGACCTTTCTGTAGTAAAATATATGAGTGATAGAATGGTAGTAATGCAAGAAGGTAAGATTGAAGAAATGGGAGATTCTGACCAGATTTACAACAAACCAGGAACTCCTTATACTCAAAAATTAATTGATGCAATTCCAGAGGGGAAATTAGAAGATATTAAAAAACACCTAGCGACTAAGGGAATTAAAGTTGTATAAATGAAAACCGCAATAATTGGCGGTGGAGCGTCGGGTTTTTTTACAGCAATTAACACAAAAGAAAATTTTCCAAACTCTGAAATAATAATATTTGAAAAATCAAATAAACTGCTAACAAAAGTTTTAGTTTCAGGCGGAGGTAGGTGTAATGTAACTAATTCCGAAAGGTCTATTTCTGTTTTTTCAAGATCTTATCCTAGAGGAGAAAGACAGCTTAAAAAGTTATTTGGCAGATTTAATAATCAACATGTTATAGAGTGGTTTAAAAACAAAGGAGTTGAACTTGTTTCGGAAGAGGACAGAAGAATGTTTCCCAAATCAAATACTTCCCAAACTATTTATGATTTGTTTGTTTCTCAGGCTGATAAATTAGGAGTAAAAATTAATTTAAAATCAACTGTAACTTCGATAAAACAAGAGGGAGAACAAATTACTATACAAGTAAATGGACAGAAATTACTATTTGACAAAGTGATAGTATGCACTGGAGGCTCTCCTAAATTAAGCGGTCTAGACTGGTTAAAATCTTTAGGTCATAAAATTGAAGAACCAGTACCGTCTTTATTTACATTTAATATTCTAAATAAAAAGATAACACAACTAATGGGACTTTCTGTTCTTGATGCAATGGTTTCAATTGAAGGAACAAAACTAAAAAACACAGGGCCCCTATTAATAACCCATTGGGGATTGAGTGGACCGGCAGTTCTGAAGCTTTCCTCATTTGGAGCCAGGTTCCTGGCTTATAAAAACTATAATTTTAAAATAAGTGTTTCGTGGTGCGGAGAAAATAATTTTGAAAAAGTTAGAGATGAAATGCGTAGTATTTTTAACACAAATAAGAATAAAAAGTTATTAAGCATCCGTCCATATAATTTTCCAAAAAGGTTGTGGTCTTATTTGTTAGAAAGGTCTGAATTATCGGAGGAGAAACCTTGTTTAGAGTTAGGCAAAAAACAATTAAATAAACTAATAAACACTATCTGTAATGATGGTTATTTGGTTAATGGAAAAACTACTTTTAAAGAAGAGTTTGTTACATGTGGTGGCATAAGTTTAAAAAGTGTAAACCTTAAAAATTTGGAGAGTAAACATATAAAAAATCTTTACTTTGCTGGAGAAATACTTAATATAGATGGTATAACTGGTGGTTTTAATTTTCAAGCAGCTTGGACAACCGCGTTTATTGCCTCAAAATTAAAATAATGAGAGAAGAAAAGCTTACTAGAATAAATAAATTTCTTTCAGAAATCGGCTATTGCTCTAGAAGAGCTGCGGACAGACTAATAGATCAGGGAAGAGTAAAAATAAATGGAGAAGTTGCATTGATGGGAACAAAAATTTCAGATCAAGATGAGGTTAGTGTAAATGGAAAAGTAGTACATAGAGCTAAAAAGAAAAAGATGGTTTATATTGCCTTTAATAAGCCTAGAGGAGTAGTTTGTACAACTGATCAGGTAAGAGAGAAAGATAATATAATTGACTATATCAATTATCCCACAAGGATATTTCCTATAGGAAGGTTAGACAAACCATCAGAGGGTCTAATTTTCCTTACCAATGATGGCGATATTGTAAACAAGATATTAAGAGCTAGGAATAATCATGAAAAAGAGTATGAAGTTCATGTAGACAAGCCTGTTACAAAAGAATTTGTAGAGCAAATGAAAAATGGAGTACCTATTTTAGATACGATTACTCGAAAATGTAAAGTAAAACAAACAGGCAAGAAGACTTTTAAGATAATTTTAACCCAAGGACTAAACCGCCAAATTCGTAGAATGTGTGAATATTTAGATTACGAGGTAAGGAAGTTAAAAAGAGTCAGGATTATGAATATAAAGTTAGATGTAAAATTAGGAGAATATAGAGATTTTACCTCTTCAGAGTTAAACACACTAAATCAACTGTTAACCGGTTCCTCTAAAACTTTTGATAGGGATTTATAATTTTTCTGAAATCACATCCCATAACTTTTTACGGGCAATTAAACAATTAATAGCTGTTTCTTCAACCTCTTCCCATTTCTTATTATCTTTTCCACACAAATCCGATATAAGCTGTAGAGCAAGCGGTCCGTGTTCTCCCCCGTCTAATTCAATATGTCTTTCCAGATAATACACAAACTTATCTAGTTTATTATCTGTATTGTACTCATCAACTATTGCGGTAAACATATCTGGAATTAAATCTTCCCTACCAAATGTAAAAGCAGAAGCAATTTTATGAGCCTTACCGCTATCTATTACATCAAAAGTTGATTTTAAGAAGTTATTAATTCCCTTATTTACTGATGGAATATTATCTTTAGAAACATCCGCTACAAAGCGTTCAATAGGTGCTATATTCGCTCCTGATTGTTTCATAGCGTCCAAATACATTTCAAAGTGTGAAGATGGATTTCCATCAGCGTCTACATCACTTTCTTCTTCGAGAACAATAGAGTTTATCAACCGCCTTATTTGTTTATCTCCAACAGGCTTCCAAGGAGATGAAGTACAAGTAAGTATAGATTGTAGTGCTTTTAATAAAGACATAAAGTCCCAAACAGCGTACACATGATGTTCCATCAAAACAGCTATATCTTCCACACTATTCATCTTTTTGTATAATTGGTGATTTACAATTTCTTCTTTGTAAGATTGAATATTTTTATTTATTTCTAAAATTTTAGGATTAATTTTCATTTTTTTTTTTATAAACGGGAACAGCAGAGCAGGCTTCCCCAAACATTAAAATACGAACACTCTTTTGCAGCTTTTGTGTAATTGCAACATATAACGATTCACTCAAAGGGATATTGCCACACCCCTTAACAATTACCTTTTTTTCTTTAAATTTTTCAGAATCAATCTTAGAAATGTTTTTTAATAAAACAGTTTGAAAAACTTCTTCCTTTGTTCCAAAATAAAGTTTGGAACAAACAGGGTTAAGATATGAAGAAACAAGCATATAAGCCCACATTGGTATAATGGCTTCAGAGCTACAATAAAGGGCTGTTGTTTGGTTTTTATATCTAGAAAAATCAAATTCGTTTAATGAAGAGCGAAATTCTTTTTCTTTTAAAATGATTCCCTTATATAATAAATCTTTCACATCAAAAATTAGGATGTCTTCTTTGGGAGCGAAATCCGAAAGATCAAGAGTAATTAATTCGCTATTTGCAACTCTATTTATAATTTCTTCTGTCATATTTAAAGCATGCCTAATTCTAACTTAGCCTCCTCACTCATCATTTCTTTTGTCCAAATTGGCTCAAAAACAACTTCAACAGAAACGTTTTTAACCTCAGGAACAACCTTTACCTTCTCCTCAACTTCCACAGGAAGAGTTTCAGCAACAGGACAATTTGGAGAGGTTAGGGTCATCGTAATCTTTACATCACAATCTTCACTTACATGTACGTCGTAAATTAAACCTAAAGCATAAATATTTACTGGAATTTCAGGGTCATAAATCTCACAAATAACCTCAACAACCTCTTCTCCAATTTTTTGTAGCTCTTCTTTTGTTTTCATTATATTATTTATCTATAGCTATCGCGTATAACTTCATTTGTTTAATCATTGATAACAGTCCGTTCGCTCTTGTGGCGGAAAGTTGTTCTTTTAATCCGATTTTATTAATAAAATCCAAATTTGCATGAGCAATATCATTTGCACTTTGTCCAGACAATACCTTAATTAACAATGCAACAATACCTTTAGTCATAATAGCATCGCTATCAGCGGAAAAGATGATATTACCACTATTTTCCTCAGCGTGTAACCAAACTCTACTTTGACATCCCTTTATTAGGTTTTCATCAGTCTTATACTCTTCATCAATAGAGGGAAGGTCTTTTCCTAAATCAATTAGGTACTCGTACTTCTGTATCCAGTCCTCAAACATGTCGAAATCTTCTAATATTTCTTTTTGTATTTCTTCAATCTTTTGCATATTTAAGACAACATTTGTTTTGCTTTTTTAATAGACTCCATACAAATATCAATTTCTTCTTTGGTGTTGTAAATTGCTAAAGAAATCCTTGCGGTTCCTGGAATATTAAATCTTTCCATTATTGGTTGAGTACAATGATGACCTGTTCTTATAGCGATTCCCATTTTGTCTAATAAAACACCAATATCATAGGGGTGAATTCCTTCTATATTAAAAGAAATAATTCCAGATTTTTTTTCAGATGTGCCATATATCTTTACTCCTTCTATTTTTAATATTTCCTGAGTAGCGTACTTTAAAAGATAGTTTTCATGTTCAGCAATTGTACTAAACCCTAAATCAGAAATAAACTCAATTGCAGACTTAAAAGCAATAACACCAGCAATATTAGGAGTTCCCGCTTCAAACTTATGAGGCAAACAAGCATATGTTGTTTTTTCAAAACTCACATCTTTTATCATTTCTCCCCCTCCTTGATATGGTGGAATTTTATTCAAAACATCTTCTTTTCCATATAATACACCTACTCCAGTTGGTCCATACATTTTGTGAGCAGAAAAACAATACATATCCACATCTAGTTCCTGCATATTAAGAGGCATGTGGGAGGCTGCTTGGGCTCCATCAATCAAAACTTTTGCTCCAACTTTGTGAGATTTTTCAATAAACTCCTTAATTGGGTTTATAGTGCCTAATGAATTAGAAATATGAGACAGAGCCACAAGCTTTGTTTTGTTTGAAAGTAGGCTCTCAAATTTACTAATCTCTAAATCTCCATTATCTTTTAATGGAATAACTTTTAACACAGCTTCACTATGTTCACAACACATTTGCCAAGGAACAATATTTGAATGATGTTCTAATTCTGAAATAATTATTTCGTCCCCTTTTTTTAGTAAGTAACGAAATCCATTTGCTACTAAATTAATAGAGTCTGTAGTTCCCTTTGTAAAGATTATTTCATGATTGAATTTAGCTCCAATAAAATTTCTAATTACTTTTCTAGTTTCTTCAAATTTATCAGTTGCTAAGCCACTCAGAAAATGAACTCCTCTATGAACATTTGAATTTTCTTCTTTATAATAATTAGAAACAGTATCAATAACAGATTGTAGTTTTTGAGTAGAGGCGCCATTATCAAAATACACCAAATCCCTTCCATTTACTTCTCGTTTAAGTATAGGAAATAGCTCTCTTATTTTGGAGACTTCAAACATTACAATGAAAAATTTAAATCAACATTCAATTTTTGTGCCAACAATCTTTGAGATAGGTTTTTTAACTCAGGTATTGATAGGTTTTCAATAACTTCTGAAGCGAAAGCATAAGTTAGAACGGCTTTCGCTTCAGAGACCCCTATACCTCTACTTCTCATGTAGAAAAGGGCTTCTTCATCGAGTTGACCTATCGTGCATCCATGGCTACATTTCACATCATCCGCGTAAATCTCCAGTTGAGGTTTACTGTCAATTGTAGAGTTATCGCTTAATAGTAGATTATTATTAGATTGAAAAGCGTCAATCTTTTGAGCGTCTTGTCTCACCATTATTTTGCCATTAAAAACACCTTTAGAATTCCCCAGATAAATTCCTTTATACATTTCATTACTTCTACAATGAGCAATTTTATGGTCTACAAAAGTATGGTTGTCTGCAAATTGATTGCCGTCCAACAGAGAAATTCCATTCATATTACTTTCACAATTAGAACCATTTTGTTCAAAGTTTAGATTATTTCTTATGAATCTTCCTCCAAAAATTAAAGTATTTACCTCGCATACAGAGTCTTGCTTTTGAAAGATATACATACTATCTATTAGCGAGGAATCTTTAGAGTTATTTTGAATTTTATTGTATTCAACATTTGTGTTTTTGTTACACGAAACGTGAGTAAAATGGTTTACTAATGTAGTGGATTCACTTAAGTCTTGTATGATTTCTATTATTTTAATTTTTGAATTTTCTCCAACATTTATTCTGTTTCTATATTGAGAAAAACTGTTTTTAGTAAAATTGAAGAATAATATCTCTATAGGATTTTCAACTACAGTGTCTTTTTCAACTGTAATAGTAAAACCACTCTCTGCGAGCGCTGAGTTTAGTTCTGAGATAACGTCGGTATTTCCAAAATCAAAATCAGAGAAACCAGTAATTTTAACCCCATTAATTTCGGGTGAATAAATGAGATTACCGTCCACAAATACAATCTTATCTTTAATTCCCAAACTATATTTGTTGATTACGGAATTGTCGATCATTGATTGCTTTGGAAATAGGTTGTAGTCAGGTTTAACAACTTTTTTCAAAGAAGTATATTTCCATTCTTCGTCTTTGGTGGTTGGGAACCCTTTTTTAATAAAAGCATCAAAGACCGCTCTTTTGTTTTCAGGCAAATTTTGATGTTGTACATATTTTACTAAATTATCAATTAATCCCACTCTTTTATTATTTTTTTGTTATCCAATCGTATCCTTTTTTCTCTAGTTCAAGAGCCAACTCTTTATCTCCAGATTTTATAATCTTACCATCATGTAAAACATGAACAAAATCAGGAACAATATAATCTAATAATCTTTGGTAGTGGGTTATAACAATTGTAGCGTTGTCCTTTGTTTTCAATTTATTTACACCGTTTGCAACTATTCTTAAAGCGTCAATATCTAGTCCAGAGTCAGTTTCATCTAAAATAGACAATTTAGGCTCTAACATAGCCATCTGAAAAATTTCATTTCTTTTTTTCTCTCCACCAGAAAAACCCTCATTCATATTCCTAGAAAGATAACCCTTTTTGATACTTAATAACTCCATTTTCTCACGCATCATTTTTAATAAATCTTTCGCTGGGAGAGGGTCTAGACCTAAAGCCTTTCTTTTTTCTGCGAGTGAGGTTTTTATAAAATTAGACACTGAAATTCCTGGAATTTCAATAGGGTATTGAAACGAAAGGAACACTCCTTTATGGGCTCTTTCCTCAGGGTCTAAATCCATAAGATCTTCTCCTAAAAAATCAACTGATCCACATTTTACCTCATACTCTTCTTTGCCTGCAATTACAGCTGACAGTGTACTTTTTCCTGAGCCATTAGGCCCCATAATAGCGTGTACCTCTCCAGCTTTTACTTCTAAGTTTATCCCCTTAAGTATTTGAACTTCTTCAATTCCTGCTTTTAGATTTTTAATTTTTAACATTTTTTGTTTTTTTATCCTACAGAGCCTTCAAGACTTATTTCTAACAATTTTTGCGCTTCTACCGCAAACTCCATTGGTAATTGATTTAAAACATCTTTACAGTATCCATTAACTATTAGCGCAATAGCTTCCTCTGTTCCAATTCCTCTTTGATTACAATAAAATATTTGATCTTCTCCAATTTTAGAGGTAGTTGCTTCATGTTCTACCTGAGAAGAGTTGTTTTTAACTTCAATATAAGGAAATGTATGTGAACCACATTTATCACCCATAAGTAAAGAATCACATTGTGAAAAATTTCTAGAGTTTGTAGCTCCTTTTGCAATTCTAACCAACCCTCTATAGTTTCCGTCGGAATAACCCGCTGAAATTCCTTTAGCGATGATTGTACTTTTCGTGTTTTTACCCAGATGAACCATCTTAGTTCCTGTGTCTGCTTGTTGCTTGTTGTTAGTTACTGCAACAGAGAAGAATTCTCCAATTGAGTTATCTCCTTTTAAAATACACGAAGGGTATTTCCAAGTAACAGCAGAACCCGTTTCTACTTGTGTCCAAGAAATTTTAGCGTTTTTATGACAAATCCCCCTCTTTGTTACGAAGTTAAATACTCCACCATTTCCATCTTTATCACCTGGATACCAGTTTTGAACAGTAGAATATTTGATGTCCGCGTTGTCTAGAGCAATTAGCTCAACTACCGCTGCGTGTAATTGGTTTTCATCTCTCATTGGGGCGGTACATCCCTCCAAATAACTTACTTGGGATCCCTCATCCGCTATTAACAATGTTCTTTCGAATTGACCAGTACCCGCTTCATTAATCCTGAAATATGTAGAAAGTTCCATTGGACACTTAACTCCTTTTGGAATATAACAGAATGATCCGTCTGAAAAAACCGCCGCATTTAAAGCGGAAAAGAAATTGTCTCTAGTAGGGACAACCGTTCCCAAATATTTTTTTACAAGTTCAGGATGTTCTTGTATAGCGTCTGAAATAGAGCAGAAAATGATTCCTTTTTCAGCAAGTGTTTCTTTGCAAGATGTAGCTACCGACACAGAGTCCATTACAATATCTACAGCTACATTCGCTAGTCTTTTTTGTTCCTCAATTGATATTCCCAGCTTATCAAATGTTTTCTTCATCTCAGGGTCAAGGTCATCTAAACTATCTAAAACAGGTTTTTGTTTTGGAGCGGAATAATAAATAACATCTTGATAATTTGGTTTTTTATAAGACACGTTTGCCCAGTCAGGTTCTTCCATCTCTAACCACGCTCTGTAAGCATTTAACCTGTATTCTAGCATCCACTCGGGTTCATTTTTTTTTGCAGAAATTGTGCGAACAACATCTTCTGACAATCCTTTTGGGATAGTATCAGATTCGATATCGGTTGTAAAACCATATTTATATTCAGAGGAGGTAACCTCCTCTAATAACTCGTCTTCTGTTTGTTTTTTTATGTCACTCATTGTAAAAAATAATTAAAGAGAAAAACTTTCTCCACAGCCGCATGTTCTACTTGCGTTTGGGTTATTAAAAACAAAACCCTTTCCATTTAGTCCGTCTGAAAACTCTAAAGTAGTGCCCACTAGGTAAAGAAAGCTTTTTTTATTGACTAAAAGTTTTATTTTGTTATCTTCAATTAACTCATCATCATCATTCTTGGAGCTATCAAAATCTAATTTGTAACTTAACCCTGAACACCCACCGCTTTCTACACCAACTCTAACGAATGAATTATTGTTTTCATCTTTTTCAAGTAATTGAATTAATCGGTCCCTTGCTGAATCACTAATTCTAATCATTTTAAATTTTTTAATGTAACTTCTTGCAAAGATACGGCAATCTTTGTATTTAAAAAACAAATACATTCTGATAAATTCAAATTAGAATATATATCTTTGCCTAATGACTATACTTGAAGATAGTAACATAAAAAAAACTCCAATTTCTGATCTTGGAGAGTTTGGATTAATTGAACATATAACAAAATCATTTGACAATAAAAATAAAAGTACAATTTTTGGAGTGGGAGATGATGCTGCGGTCATTGAGTATACCAAAGATAAATACCTTTTGTTAAGTACAGATATGCTTATAGAAGGAGTACATTTTGACTTGGCTTATACTCCGTTAAAACATCTTGGTTATAAAGCTGTATCTGTGAATGTATCAGATATTTGCGCTATGAATGGAAGACCAACTCATATAACTGTAAGTATCGCAATCTCGAACAGATTTACTGTTGAATCTGTTGAAGAATTATACTCTGGAATAAAATTAGCTTGTGAAAATTACAATATTGATTTAGTTGGTGGAGATACAACGACTTCTATAAGTGGCTTATCTATTTCTATCTCAATACTTGGAGAGACAGAAAAAAGGAGTATTACCTATAGAAGAGGAGCAAAAGTCAATGATTTAGTTGTTGTTTCAGGAGATTTAGGAGCGGCTTATTTAGGTTTGCAGATTTTAAAAAGAGAAAAAGAAATATTTTTAGTAAATCCCGGGGTTCAGCCAGACTTACAGGGAAACGATTATGCTTTACAAAGGCAGCTAAAGGTTGAAGCTAGGTCAAAGCTTATAGAGGTTTTAAAAGAAATGGATGTTGTGCCATCATCTATGATAGACATTTCTGATGGGCTAACATCCGAGATACTCCACTTATCAAAACAATCTAATGTTGGAATTACAATATATGAAGATAAATTACCAATTGATTATACAACAATGAATCTTGCTAAAGACTTGAAAATTAATCCAATATTTTGTGCTTTAAATGGGGGAGAAGATTATGAGTTATTGTTTACAATCTCACAAAAACATTATGAAAAATTAAAAAAAGACATTGACTTTACTATAATTGGACATGTAACAGACAAGTCCGAGGGAAATAATTTTATCACAAATGACGCAAGTTCGCACCCAATTACTGCACAGGGCTGGGACCCTATTAAAAAAGATTAATCGAAAAAGAACTTGTTAAAACAAATCATTCACCAGCTGCGCAACTTCTCTTTTTCTAAATATCCAACGGTAGTCTTTCCTATATTCGATCAACCAGATTTTTTAAATTCACAATAACAAAAGTCTTTTCCTTCAAATTGTATTACTTATTATCACAAATAGCGACGTCTCCTTTTAATAAATAGGCTTTGCTCCGACTTAAATTCTAGGACTAAAAAAATATGTGTTGTTTTTTGTATAACTAAGGTTTTTTAAAGAGCGCCATTTTGAGGAATATGATTCTTCGTGAAATATCAAATCAGAATTAGATAAATATCCAGTTGTAACTCTTCCAGTTCTATGTTGAAACCAACAAAAAGCAGAATTCATTATATCCAATGATATCGCTATCTCCACATAAGGCTACATCACCTTATACTAAATAAGATTGAGATTTCTTCGTCTCTTCAACAGAATAAAAAAAGCTTTTTTATGTATAACCTCGTATTTTTTTGGGCCTTTAATTTTATCAGACGATTTTTCTTTTTGAGATTTATTTAAATCTTCGTTTTTTGAATCTTTCATTATTGAATTTATCGATTCACGAGCGGTCTCTTTAATTTTTTGACATGCGCAGATTAAAGAAAGACTGATAAAAATTGTTATTAATTTTTCATATAATTAGCTTAATAAATAAGACAAAATTTTCATAATTAAACGTTCATTAATTCTTCGATTTCTTCAGCTTCTATTGGTATGTTTTTCATTAAATCATCGGGACCCGTAGAGGTAATTAAAATATCATTTTCCAATCTTATCCCTAATTCTTCTTCAAGAATATAAATTCCCGGTTCACAAGTAAAAACCATGCCTTCTTTCATCGGCCATTCAAAACTTCCTACATCATGAACATCTAGTCCTAAATAATGTGAAGTTCCATGCATAAAATACCTTTTATACAATGGGTTTTTTGGATCCTGATTCTTTACATCATGACTATCTAAAAGTTTAAGCTTGATTAACTCAGATTCCATTATCTTCGCTATTTCATTGTTGTATTCTTTAAATAGTGTTCCCGGCCTTAACATTTTAGTAGCCTCTTTCATTACGTGTAATACTGAGTTGTATACAGATCTTTGTCGATTAGTAAATTTTCCGTTTACAGGAACGGTACGTGTTAAATCAGATGAGTAGTTTGCGTATTCAGCTCCAAAATCCATCAGAAGAATATCTCCGTCTTTACATTTTTTGTTATTCTCAATATAGTGAAGAATACAAGAATTTCTTCCCGAACCAATAATTGGTTGGTAAGCAAACCCTGAGGAACGATTTATTAAAAATTCATGAATTAGTTCAGCTTCTATTTCATATTCCATTATACCAGGCTTAATTATTGGAAGAATTCTCCTTAATCCATTTTCAGTAATATTGCAAGCCTTTTGAATTAGTTCAATTTCAACTATCGATTTTTTAGACCTAAGAACATGCATTATTGGAGCTGATTCAAGAATAGGTTTGCTATACGTTTTAATGAGGCTTTTTCTAAAACGTTCGTCTCTAGTTTCTACTTTGGAGGTATGTCTACTATGCATGTTTTTGTTGAGATAAATGCCGTTACAATTATCAATAAGTTCTTTTAATTTTTTTTGAAATTCATCCAGCCAATAAATATTTGAAATGTCGGATATATTATATGCGTCTTTTTTACTTAGTTTATCTCCCTCCCATATTGCAATATGATCATTAGTTTCTTTTAAAAACAAAAGATCTTTTTCGTCTCCGCAACCATTGCAAATTATTAAAACACTTTCTTCTTGATTAACTCCAGTTAACCAAAATAAGTCACTGTTTTGACAAAAAGGCATTGTTCCATCAGCATTGGTGGGCATGACATCATTGGAGTTAAAAACAGCGATTGTGTTTTTATCCATTTGTTTCTTAAATAGATCTCTGTTTTTTCTAAACAGAGATTTATTAATCTTGTCGTATTTCATTTTTTTGTTCAAAGATATAAGATTTCGTTATTAAAATCAAACAAGAGAATTTTATTTTTTAAAAAAAGATTAATGTGTTATTTTTGAAGGATTATCACTCAGGATTTGTGTTAGAAAAATAATTTAATGTAGCGTAAGTCGTTTATTTTTTCTAGAAATTCGCAGTTTTATTTAGAATTATTATAAATTAGTGTTAAAAAAATAAAATTATTTCTCCATTGTTGTGTTATTTATTATCTTTGCTCACGAGTTATGATTAATTATTACTTATACTTGACGATAGGAAGAAAGGTACTAATGGCCCTTTCCGGTTTTTTTCTCATGGTTTTTTTGTTGCAACATCTGGCCATAAATTTAACCTCACTATTACCAGATAATGGGACTACTTTTAATACAATTTCACATTTCATGGGGACAAATCCGCTTGTACAATTTGTACTACAACCAGTTTTAATATTCGGATTTTTATTTCATCTACTAATGGGAATTATTTTGGATTACCAAAATAAAAAGGCGTCAATAAAATATTATGCAAACAAGAACAAGAACTCAAGTTGGATGAGTAGAAACATGATAATTACAGGAATTATGGTTTTTTTGTTTCTCTGCCTACATTTTGTAGATTTCTGGATACCAGAAATCACAATAAAGTATATTGATGGAGACATGTCCGGTCTTCACAACGGAGAGTTTCGTTATTATACTGACATTAGACTTAAGTTCAACGATCTTTGGAGAGTTGTATTATATGTTTTCTCATTTTTATTTTTGTCTTTGCATCTCCTTCACGGATTTCAGTCTTCTTTTCAGTCTGTTGGATTCAGGTCTAATAAATATACTCATATAGTTAAGAAGTTAAGTTATGCATATGGGGTTTTAGTCCCTGCGGGATTTGTTATCGTTGCTGTCTTTCACTATTTGAATAATTTGCTCCACCCAATATCACATTAAAAACATGAAAAAAGTAACATTTGCAATTAATTATAGAAAACCGAAGGCGGACTATAAGCCACAAGATACAGTTGAGATATGTATTAGATACGAGTACTTTTGTTCAAAAACAAATAAAAAGAAAATAAAAAATCAAAGCTGTGGAGTCAGATGTAAATTGTCCGACTGGAACAAGGACTGGCATAAGAGCCCCGAAAGATTACCAATATTAAATACTGATCCGGAATATATTGACAAAAACAGAAAATTATTTAATCTTAGAAAAAAATTATTTGTTCATGATTTTTCAATAGAGACAAAAATATCGGAAAAAAAAGAGTCTCAAAGTAATCTTTTAAAATCAAAAGTCCCGATAGGAGATCTAGCAAAAAAATGGACAAAACATAAGAATGATATAAATTTAGTTAACCCTGCTAATAAGAGAAATATAGACGTTATAGTTGTTGGAACAGGCTTAGCTGGCGGATCAGCTTCAGCTTCGTTGGCGGAACTTGGTTACAATGTAAAAGCTTTCTGTTACCAAGACTCTCCTAGAAGGGCTCACTCTATCGCCGCACAGGGAGGAATAAACGCTGCTAAAAATTATCAAAACGATGGAGATTCAGTATATCGTTTGTTTTACGATACAATAAAAGGAGGAGACTATCGCTCTAGAGAAGCTAATGTATACAGGCTTGCAGAAGTTTCTGGAAATATAATAGATCAGTGTGTAGCTCAAGGCGTTCCATTTGCAAGAGAATACGGAGGGCTTTTAGACAACAGATCGTTTGGTGGGGTGCTTGTCTCAAGAACTTTTTACGCTAAGGGTCAAACGGGACAACAACTGTTACTTGGAGCGTACTCCGCTATGAACAGACAGATTGCTAAAGGCAAAATAGAAATGTTTAACCGACACGAAATGCTAGACCTTGTTGTTGTAAAAGGAAAGGCCCGAGGTATCATAGCTCGAAATCTTGAGACTGGAGAAATAACTAAACACTCAGCGCACGCTGTTGTGATAGCCTCAGGAGGATATGGAAATGTTTTTTATTTGTCAACAAACGCCATGGGTTCAAATGTTACTGCTTCCTGGAAAATACATAAAAAAGGAGCTTTCTTTGCGAATCCATGTTTTACTCAAATTCACCCCACATGTATTCCTAGAAGTGGAGATCAACAATCAAAATTGACACTCATGTCAGAATCTTTGAGAAATGACGGAAGAATATGGGTTCCTAAAAATATAGAAGACGTCGAAAAAATTAGGAAAGGAGAGCTTCTTCCCACACAAATAAAAGAAGAGGACAGAGATTACTACTTAGAAAGGAGGTATCCAGCTTTTGGAAATTTAGTACCAAGAGATGTAGCGTCAAGAGCAGCAAAAGAGAGGATTGACGAAGGGTTTGGAGTTAATAAGACTGGAGAAGCAGTTTATTTAGATTTTTCTTCTGCAATAGAAAGGTACGGAAAAGAAAAAGCTTTATTAATGGGTATTGAGGATGTTGATGATCATAAAATAAAAGAACTTGGAGAAAAAGTGGTAGAGGCAAAATATGGAAATTTATTTCAAATGTATGAGAAAATAGTAGATCAAAACCCATACAAAACACCTATGATGATTTATCCAGCGGTTCATTATACAATGGGTGGAGTTTGGGTAGATTATAATTTGATGACCACAATACCAGGATGTTATTGTGTAGGTGAAGCGAACTTCTCTGATCATGGGGCTAACAGACTGGGTGCGTCTGCTCTTATGCAAGGCTTGGCTGATGGATATTTTGTTTTGCCGTACACAATTGGCGACTATTTGGCTGATGAAATTAGAACTGGTCAGATATCAACTGAAACCGAAGAGTTCAACGAAGCAAAGCAAAAAGTAGAACAAAAAATACATAAGCTTTTAAATATAAAAGGAAATAAGCCGGCTGACTACTTTCATATTAAACTCGGAAAAATCATGTGGGAGTATGTTGGAATGTCTAGAAACGAACATGGGCTTCGAAGAGCAATTGATAAAATTCAAAAATTAAGAAATCAGTTTTGGACAGATCTTTTTATACCTGGAGATCAGTTTTCAATGAACCCAGAGTTAGAGAAAGCGTCTAGAGTTTTAGATTTTCTGGAGTTGGGGGAGTTGTTCGCTTTAGATGCGCTTGAAAGAAATGAGAGTTGTGGCGGGCACTATCGCGAGGAATCTGTTGAAAAGGACGGCCCTCAAAAAGGAGAGGCGAAAAGAGATGATGAAAACTTCTCATATGTAGCGGCTTGGGAGTATAAGGGAGACCCATCACTATCAAGGCTACATAAAGAATATTTAAAGTTTGAAAACATTGAAGTTAAACAAAGAAGTTACAAATAATGAATTTAACACTAAAGATTTGGAGGCAGAAAAGTAGAGGATCTAAGGGCTCTATGAAGACATATAAAGTTGAAAACATCTCTAAAGACTCTTCTTTTTTAGAAATGCTCGATATTTTGAATGTAGATCTAGTTAATAACAAAGAAGAGCCGGTAGCGTTTGATCATGATTGCAGAGAAGGAATATGTGGAATGTGCTCTCTTTATATAAATGGTGAGGCTCACGGGCCAGACAAAAGAATTACCACCTGTCAATTGCATATGAGAAAATTCAATGACGGAGACACCATATATATTGAGCCATGGAGAGCGAAGGCCTTACCAGTTGTTAAGGACCTTGTTGTTGACAGAAGCGCTTTTGATAGAATTCAGCAGGCTGGAGGATATATTTCTGTGAATACGTCGGGTAACACGCAAGACGCTAATTTAACTCCTATACCAAAGGAAGATGCGGATAAGTCATTCGATGCCGCCACTTGTATTGGATGCGCAGCCTGTGTGGCTACTTGCAAGAATTCTTCTGCTATGTTATTCTTGTCTGCGAAGGTTTCTCAATTTGCTCTTTTACCACAAGGAAGAGTTGAGGCAAAAGAAAGAGTGTCAAATATGGTAAAGCAGATGGATGAAGAGGGGTTTGGGAATTGCAGTAATACGGGGGCGTGTGAGGTAGAATGCCCCAAGGGAATATCTCTAGATAATATTGCGATGATGAATAGAGAGTTTGTTAAAAGTACAGTTAAAAAATAACACATTAACCAGTGTAAATAATGAATTTTTATAACACAAAATACATATAAAATGTAGTAAAAATGTGCTACAATAAAAGTATGAATATAACTTTAATTCAGCAAGATATCCTCTGGCAACAAAAAGAGAAAAATCTTAAAAGACTAGACTCCCTAATATCGTCAATTTATAAAACAGATTTAATTTTATTGCCCGAAATGTTTAATACCGCATTTTGTCCTGAAAAAACAACTTTGTCAGAGACAATGAATGGTGAAACACTTGCGTGGATGAAAGAAATCTCGAAAATAAAAAAATGTAGCATAGCGGGTACACTGATGGTACGTGAGGATACTAAAGTATATAATAGGCTTGTATGGGTCTCTTCAAATGGGTGTATTCACACATATGATAAGTTTCATTTATTTTCATTGTCAAAGGAAGACAAATATATCGAAAAAGGAAACAAACGTCTAGTCATATCCGAAAACGGCTGGAAAATTTGCCCTTTGATTTGTTATGATTTGCGTTTTCCAGTTTTTTGTAGAAATAATATTGATTATGATCTCTTAATCTTTTTAGCAAACTGGCCTGCTAAGAGAATTGACTCATGGAATACACTCTTAAGGGCTCGATCTATAGAAAATCAGTGTTACACTGTAGGATTAAACAGGTCTGGATCTGATGAAAATGGAATCATCTACAGTGGCGAATCAAAAGTATTCGACGCTTTTGGAAATGAATTATACTCTTGTACAAAAGGTAATGAGCAACTCTTGCAAATCAATATAGGATTAGAAGACATAAAGCTTAAGAGAAGACAAATGAACTTTTTAAAAGACAGAGATAAATTTATTATTCAATAGTCCAATCAATTTCTAAATCCCAATTATCTCTAATATTTATTTTTTCTGGGTATAAATAAGCTTTTTCCGTTTGTATTCTTTCCAAGAAGTTTCCACTATCCCACTTTCCATTATTGTTTTTGTCAACAAATATTTTTAGATCATATTCGCCTTGAGGTATGTTACTGATTTTTAAATGTTCAACATTGTTAAATGTTCTTTCAGCTACTATTTTATTGTCTGAGATTAATTGAATAACAAAGGATTCATTAAGAGTTGTTGTTAATTTTAGGCTCCCACTACCACTAAAAGCAGCGGTATCAAGAATTTTGGTTATTGTATCTATCTTATGTGCTGGGTCGAATGAATACAACATACTAAAAGTATCTACTCCAATATCTACTAATTCTTCTGAAAAGGATATTAACTCTCCGTTATCATAAACATAATCATCTCCTGAAAGAGAGACTAAATTAAATAAACCTTTATTAATATTTGGCATAAACAAAGCGTACCCTTCATTGTTAGTTTTAGCGACATAGCTTGGTGAATCATTAAAAATAACTGAGTCATTAATTTTTTTTTCATACAAAAAAACCCAACTATTTATTTCAGGTAAACCTGTTAATGAATTAATTAATTGTACTTCATAAGAGTATATAGAATCGTTTGATTTTTCAAATAATTTGCAATTTAACTCATCAAGAACGTTCCCTTCGTTTAAGTCTTTAATACATTTATTCATTGATAACCAATAGTTTTTATCATCTGGGTTTTTAAAAATAATTTCGAGAGAATTAGATTTTACTTGATAATCAAGTAACTCCAACGGAGGTGAGGAGTAAAAGTTTTTTATAAAGTTATTTTCAATAATTCTTTCATCAAAGGTCAAAATAACTTTATTAATTTTTTTTGTTTCTTCATTAAAGGACTGAGATAACTTAACTAACACAGGCGGACTATTATCTTTTTCACCTCCACTTGGCATAATTATATTGGCGCAACTAGCACAAATAAAAGTAAATATTAGAAAATAATATTTTTTCAATTTAGCGGATATATTTGAAATGCAGACTTATTTTTCTTTTAAAAAATCTTCAAAGTATTTACACTGTGATTTAAGCTTCACAGCTGGCGCATTCTTTATTTTGTTTAAACTGTTGAGCGGCGTTCATACTGTGTTGATAGTATAACGATTTAAGACCAAGTTCCCAGCCCTTTACGTAAAGTTTATTTATTTCTTTAGCTGACATATTTGGATGCACCATTAAATTTATAGACTGTCCTTGATCGATATAATTCTGCCTGTTTGCAGCCTGATAAATTATGTCCATTTGATCGATTTCACAATAAGTTTTGAAAACATCTTTTTCTTCTGTTGTAAGAAAATCAAGATGTTGAACTGAACCATCTTTATCTCGGATACTATTCCAGATCTCAGGCGTATTCATTCCTTTTTTCTCTAAAAGTTTAATTAGAAATGGATTTTTAATTGTTGTTTTGGTTTTAGCAATGTCTTTTACATAAATATTGGACCAGATTGGTTCAACCCCCTGTGAGACTTGGCCTAATATAAACGCAGATGAAGTAGTTGGAGCTACTGCGTTCAACGTTGTGTTTCTTCTTCCAACACCTTTAAGCACTTTAGGCTCTCCAAATTTAGTGGCTAGATCTTCTGACGCTTTGTATGATTTATTTTTTATTAATTTAAAGATTTCTGTATTTAGATAGTAGGCGTCTTGACTATTAAACGAGATCATTTTTGATTGAAGCAATGAGTGCCATCCAAGAACTCCAAGTCCTAACGCTCTATGTTCGGAAGCAAATTTATATGCTCTTTCCATAAATAAAAATGTTTGTTGGTCATCAAGATCTGAGGAGTTTTTATAAACTTCAAGTTTTTCTACAAATTCAGAGATTACCGCATCCAAGAAATAAATCATTGTTTCGACAGCGTCTGTATCTTTCCATTTTTCATAGTGTAATACATTTATTGAAGACAAACAACAAACAAACGACCAATCTTCATTTGTAGGTAACATAATTTCAGTACAAAGATTGCTGGCATTTATACTCCAATTATTTTTTTTGTACACCTCAGGAGCTCCTTTATTAGCGTTATCTTTAAAAAAGATGTACGGATATCCGATCTCACCCCTTCTTTGTAATACTTTAGCCCAAATATTCCTTTTTTCTGTGTCCCCATCAATCATCTGTTTCATCCATTCGTTAGTAACTGTTACTCCATGAGTAAGTTCTTGAATAGGATTGCCTTCGGTACCAATGTCTAAGAATTCTGAAATATCACTATGTTCGACGGGTAAATATGGAGAAAAACGCCCTCTTCTTACGGATCCTTGACTGACAACATCAACCATTGTTTCAAAAAGCTTCATTATATGTACAGCGCCGGAAGCCTCTCCATTATTTTTTACTTTCGCTCCTCTATGTCTGATATGTCCAAAATATCCAGAAGTTCCGCCTCCAAGTTTTGACATCATTCCAACTTCAGATTGCGAGTAAAGAATATTTCCCATATCATCAGCAATATTAGATCCAAAACAACTAATAGGGAGACCTCTCTTTTTTCCAAAATTAGACCAAACTGGAGATGACAAAGAGTAAAAACCTTGTCCCATGTAGTCATAAAACTTTTTTGCAAAACCTTTGATGTTAAGTATGTTTTCTGCTCTTTCAGCAATTTCCATTATTCTTTCTTCTGCAGAAATTCCTTCTTGAATATATCCGGAAGATAGAAAACTTCTACTATGATCTGTAAGCCAATTAAAGCTATTGTTGTTTTCTGTGTTTAAAAGATTTTTATTAATTGAAATAGGACTATTATCAGTCTCATGTGATAAATTTAAATCGTTTTGTACTTTGTTCATATTAAAAAAGGTCGTCTGCTGTTATACTTTGGGTTCTTTTGCTATAGTTAATTGATCTTTTTACAAAAAAGTCTCCGTGTTTGGTTCCTATAATTTCATCATTAAACCATTCGGTTTCGTTAAGGATTTTAGGATCAGTTTTGAAAACTTTCTTCACACCGATACTTTCTAAAGATCGATTAAATCTATCTTTAATAAATTCTTTTACTTGTACCTTTGGTAAAAAGTCTAATTCCCCCTCCTCAAAAATCCAATCAATTATAGCGCTCTCTGCCCCATATGCATCAATACACATTGTTTGTATTCTGTTTTCATATTCGTCATCAAACCAGTCTGGATTTTCTTCTTTAACAATTTTTATTAAATCAATTCCAAAATCACCATGTATTTGTTCTTCTTTTGATGTAGCCTCTACAACATTAGAAATTCCTTTTAACATATTTTTATGTTTATTGAATGCCATTATTATGAGAAACTGTGAAAAAAGAGAAACATGTTCGATAAAAAGAGAAAATAATAAAACAGATTCAGTATAATCTTTATCGTTATCACTCTTGGAACTTATTAGAGCTCCATCTAAATATCTAACACGCTTCATTATTACCGGATTTTTCTTTAAATTTTTAAACTCTGTGTTTAAACCAAGTATTTCTAATAAATGAGAATATGCGTCAGTATGTCTAACTTCACTTTCAGCGAATGTAGCTCCCACAGAGCCAACTTCTGGTTTAGGGATTTTGTGATAAATGTCTCCCCAAAAGCTTTTAACAGCTACTTCAATTTGAGAGATAGCCAACATTGCGTTCTTTATCGCGTTTTTCTCAACAATTGTTAAGTGCGTTTTGAAATCTTGAATGTCACTCGTAAAATTAAATTCTGAGTGAATCCAGTATGAATGCCTAATAGCGTCAACATATTGATATAATTCAGGGTATTCATAAGGCTTTAGAGTGATTCTTCTATCAAAAATATTTCTTTGTCTCTTTTTGGTTTGCTCGTTTCTATATAAAATATAAGATTTTGCAACATTTAAATATTCACTTTGCATTAAAGTTTGTTCAACAAGATCTTGAATTTCTTCAACGTTTGGAATATAATAAGGTATATTATTTTTTCTTTCAATTAATTTTGAACATACTTGGCTAGATATTTTTTCAGCTTCTTCATTGCTTCCTTCTCCGACGGATTGCATCGCTTTCAAAACAGCTTCTGTTATTTTTTCAGTTAAAAAAGGTTTCTTTAAATGATTTCTTTTATAAATTTCTTCTATTTGCATTTCGTGTTTCTTTTTAGTAAAATTCGGGATTCAAATTACAACAAAACATAATAACCTTATCTTTTGTTGTGTACTTGTTTTTAACAACAATTAGTTAAAAAAGCAAAAAACATCAAAAGATTTGACGACTATTGAATTTACAATTTTAAAAAATTTAAACCCATCAAGAAGCACTAAATATTAATAATTAATTAAAATCTTTTTAACAAAAATATTAAGAATATATTCTCTAGATTGGATTAAAAAGTTAGACAAAAATTAAGGATTTACAAGTTGTTGATATTCAACAAAATGAAAAAAAAGTTAAAAAAAAAATAGATGTTAAAGCAAATAGTTTTTAACAATTATTTTGATAAATTATTTAAAATACTTTCAAAAAGTACTTTGCCATCTACGTTATTAAGTTGCACATCTGACGCTCGTTCGGGGTGTGGCATCATCCCAAATACGTTTCTATTTTCATTGCAAATACCCGCAATATTTAGTAAGGATCCATTCGGATTTGATTCCTTGTTAATATTGCCGTTTTCGTCACAGTATTTAAATAAAATTTGATTGTTTTTTTCAAGTTTGTTCAAAACATTTTGATCTGCATGAAATCTCCCTTCTCCATGTGCTATCGGAATTTTGATTGCAGAATTTGAGTAAAGACTTGTGACTAATGAATTTTTGGTCATGGTTTTTAAAAAGACATTTTTACAAATAAATTTATGATTAGTGTTATGAAGTAAAGATCCAGGAAGCAAATTGGATTCGCATAAAATTTGGAAGCCGTTACAAATGCCCATGAGGTACCCGCCATTTCTTGCATATTCTATAACCTTTTCCATAATTGGAGAAAATCTTGCAATAGCTCCTGATCTTAAGTAGTCTCCAAATGAGAAACCACCAGGTAAAATGATAAAGTCACAATTTTTCAAGTCAGAATCTTTATGCCACAGTTTCACAACCTCTTGATTCAGAATTTTATTTATTACATGTATCATGTCCATGTCACAATTAGATCCAGGAAATACAACTACACCAAATTTCATATATTCAATTTTAAATAACGCAAAACTACATATTAATCATTGAAATACGATAAAAAATTGAACTTAATAGAAAAATAAGAAATATAAGTTCACTAATTTTATTTTTCTTATAATATACAAAAAAATTACCAATAATTATACTTAACGGGATTAGCAATAAGGAAACACTTTCAATGTTTTTTGAAATTAGAAAAGTGATAATACTGACAAAAAAATAAAATAAAATTATAATAAATGATTCTCTACTTTTGTTACTTTTTTTATACATCCAACGTAATAGTTCGTAACAAGACAGTAACATGACTAAAGTTAATATACCCCACCAAACCTTTTGATGCAAATAGAGATCTAAGAGGCTGAAAGAAATGTGATGGAAAGAAAAATTCAACTTAGGTATTGTTAAACACTGATCAAAAGTAATTTGATAGGTCCAAACAAAAATATATGTAATAAAAACTGATAAAATTATGAGAACAAAAATTCTCCAGGAAATGTTCCTAAAAACAATACAGCTAAATAAAATAACACTATGAAACAATAAAACATTTGGAATGTAAAATGATAATATTGATAAAACAACTCCCGCATTAAACACTAATGCATATGGTTGTTTTTGTTTATGTAGAGAAAGCAAATAATATAAGAACAGCAATAATCCAAAAGAAATTAACATCATATTTAGATTTGTTATAACAGTTGTGTTTAACAACAAAAACACGAAAGCGATTATAAAATTTCTTTTCTTAATAACATCTTTTTCGTAAACTAGCCTATTAAGCCAAATCGAATGTAAAAAGGTAATAAAAAAACAACCGAAAAATAAAATAAATGAATAGTAGGGAAATAAATCTTTAATTTTTTGAAATTCAATTGTAAAAATTGATGTTGCAAAAAACAAGAAACAAAAAATAAAAAACAGTATAATTAAATATGAGTGGTTATTTTGTAAATATTTAAGAATCATTTATTAAAAATATTTTAGTTTTGCAGTATAAAATAATTCAATTTATGTTTAAAGATATTTTTTGTGCTATTGGAAGTTCGTTTCAGCTAATTTTTGATTTAATACCAGTTTTCGCAGACCATGTTAACAATTTATTTATGATTATCATCTTTTTATTTTTGGTAATATGGACAGTGAAAATGTTTGGACATCGTAAAAGAGGAGAGGAGCACGCTTCACAATAAATCAAATCCAATATCTTTTCGGTAATATTTTTTTTCAAAATTAATTTTTTTTGCGTTATTCAAAGATTTGCTCACAGCTTCTTTAATTTCTTTTCCAAAAGATGTTATTGATAATACCCTTCCACCATTAGTCGTGATTTTGTCGTCATCATATTTAGTTCCAGCATGAAACAAGATGCTATCATCAATATTTGATAGGCCAGTTATTTCAAAATCTGTTTTGTATTTTTCAGGATAACCACCAGAGACTAACATTACAGTAGCCGCGACATCATCGGATATATCAAAATCAATTTCTGAGAATGAACCATTGCTAATTCCATTGAGTAAATTTAGTAAGTCTGATTTGATTCGTGGTATAACAACTTCAGTTTCAGGGTCCCCCATTCTTACATTGTACTCAATTACTTTTGGATTTCCATTTTCTACCATTAAACCAATAAAAATAAACCCCTTGTAATCAATGTTTTCTTCTCTTAGACCCTCAATAGTTGGCTTAACGATTTCTCTTTCCACTTTTTCTATGAAAAATCTATCTGCAAACGGCACCGGTGAAATTGCACCCATTCCACCGGTATTGAGCCCTGTATCTTTTTCACCAATTCTTTTATAGTCTTTAGCGGACGGAAGAATTTTGTATGACATTCCATCAGTTAATATGAAAACAGAAAGCTCAATGCCTTTTAAGTGCTCTTCAATAATAACCTTGTTACTTGCAATACCAAATTTAGATTCAGAGAGCATCTCTTTTAATGATTTTTTTGCTTCTTCTAATGTATCAATAATTAGAACGCCCTTACCGGCCGCGAGTCCATCTGCTTTTAAGACATATGGTGGGGAAAGAGTTTCTAAAAACTTATTTCCTTGATGTAAGGTTTCTTCAGTAAAAGATTGATACTTGGCGGTTGGAATATCGTATTTGTTCATAAATTTTTTAGAGAACTCCTTGCTACCTTCTAGTTTAGCCCCCTTTTTAGACGGACCAATTACTGAAATATGCTTTAATCCATCTTCGTTATTAAAGAAGTCATAAATTCCATTTACGAGCGGATCTTCAGGACCAACGATTACCATATTTATTTCTTCTTTGATACAGATTTTTTTAATTTCATCAAACTCATTTACTCCAATATTTATATTAACCCCGACCTGTGCAGTTCCAGCGTTACCAGGAGCAATTAACAGTTTTTTACACATACTTGACTGAGAAATTTTCCATGCAAAGGCATGTTCTCTTCCTCCACTTCCTAATATTAATACATTCATGATTTATCTATAGCTTTTAGTATTTCTTCTGTAAGTCTCATATTATGAAATACTTGTTGAACATCGTCGTCTTCTTCTAGTTTGTCTAACAATTTTAAAACTAATTCGGATTGTTTTAATGAGATGGTTTTTGTGTTATTTGGAATTCGCACTAACTCAGAATTTAGAGCCTCAATATTTAGTCCTTCTAAACATTTTTGCATATTACTAAAGTCCTTAAAATCACACAATATTGTTATATATTCTTTGTCAACCTCGAAGTTTTCAAGACCACCATCAATCAGCTCCATTTCTAACTCTTCTAAATCTATTGATAATTTGCTTAGATCTAAAGTAAATATTCCTTTTCTGTCAAAGATAAATTCTAAAGAACCATTTGTGCCTAGACTTCCCTCATATTTATTAAAATAAGATCTCACATTCGCAACGGTTCTATTGTTGTTATCTGTGGTACAATCAACAAATACAGCTATTCCATGAGGAGCATACCCTTCTAAACTTATCTCATTATAGCTTGCGGCATCGGATCCGCTAGCCTTTTTTATTGCTCGTAAAATATTATCCTTAGGCATATTCGCAGATTTTGCGTTTTGAATAACTTGTCTTAACCTTGAGTTTATCTCAGGATCGGGACCACCCTCTTTGACCGCTATTGAAAGATCCTTACCAATCCTAGAAAAAGTTTTAGACATAGTGGACCACCTTTTCATTTTTCTAGCTTTTCTGAATTCAAATGCTCTACCCATAATTTATGTTTAATCTTCTAATTTCAAAACCGCTAAAAAAGCTTTCTGTGGAATTTCTACACTTCCTACTTGTTTCATTCTTTTCTTTCCTTTTTTTTGTTTTTCTAATAGTTTTCTTTTTCTTGTAATATCACCTCCATAACACTTTGCTGTCACATCTTTTCGCAAGGCTTTTATAGTTTCTCTACTGATAATTTTAGCTCCAATTGCAGACTGTATAGCAATATCAAATTGCTGTCGTGGAATAAGTTCTTTAAGCTTTAGACAAATTTTTCTTCCTAAAGACTGAGAGTTATTTCTGTGAATAAGAGCAGAAAGAGCGTCTACTTGCTCTCCATTCAATAAAATATCTAATTTGATCAAGTCAGATTTTCTATACTCTGAGGGTTGATAATCAAATGAAGCGTAACCTTTAGAAATGGACTTTAATTTATCATAAAAGTCAAAAACGATTTCTCCAAGCGGCATATTGAAGGACAACTCAACTCTATCTGTTGTAAGGTATATTTGATTTGTAAGCTCTCCTCTTTTGTCAATACATAAATTCATAATTGCGCCAATAAAGTCGGATTTAGTTATTATTTGAGCTTTGATAAAAGGCTCCTCGACATAATCTAGTGTGCTTGGATCTGGAAAGTCGGAGGGATTATGAACTTCGATTTTTGAATTAGAAGTTGTGTAAGCTTTATATGAAACATTCGGAACTGTAGTAATTACTGTCATATTGAATTCTCTTTCAAGTCTTTCTTGAATGATTTCCATATGCAACATACCAAGGAATCCGCATCTAAATCCAAATCCTAAAGCAACGGATGATTCTGGCTCAAAAGTTAAAGACGCATCATTAAGTTGAAGTTTCTCCATAGATTTTCGTAGCTCTTCATAATCTTCAGTATCTACTGGATAAATACCGGCAAAGACCATTGGTTTTACATCCTCAAAACCTTTAATTGCTTCTGAGGAGGGGTTATCAACAGAGGTAATTGTATCCCCCACTTTTACTTCTCTAGCGTCTTTTATACCAGATATTATATATCCAACCTCACCAGTACTTAATTTACTTTTTGGTTTTTGTTTAAATTCTAAAGCTCCAATTTCATCTGCAAAATATTCTTTTCCTGTAGCCATAAATTTAACTTTCTCACCCTTTTTTATCTCTCCGTTCACAATCTTAAAATATGCTTCAATACCTCTAAAAGAATTATAAACTGAATCAAATATCATTGCTTGTAAAGGATTGTTTTTCTCTCCAATAGGATGGGGAATTCTCTCCACAATAGCTTCTAAAATTTTATCAATGCCAAACCCTGTCTTTGCAGAAGCTGGGATGATATCTTTGTCTTCACACCCAATTAAATCTATAATCTGATCTTTTACCACCTCAGGATCTGCTGAGGGTAAGTCAATTTTATTCAGTACAGGAATAATTTCTAAGTCATTTTCTAAAGCTAAGTACAAATTAGAGATGGTTTGCGCTTGTATTCCCTGAGCGGCGTCTACAATAAGTAACGCTCCCTCACATGCAGCAATTGATCTAGATACTTCATAAGAAAAATCGACATGTCCTGGGGTGTCAATCAAATTTAGAATGTAATCTTCTTTGTTAAATGAATACTCCATTTGAATAGCGTGACTCTTAATGGTAATACCTCTTTCTCTTTCTAAATCCATATTGTCTAACAACTGATCTTGTGATTCTCGGTCAGTAACAGATCCAGTAAACTCTAACAACCTGTCAGCTAAGGTGCTTTTTCCATGATCAATGTGAGCAATTATGCAAAAGTTTCTAATTTTTCTCATACATATGCGAAAATACATTTTTAGTTCAAAATATTACTAATGATGCTATCAAAAAATTGTTTATTATTGCTAAGAATGAAAAATAAAAAACAAAAAAATGAGTAAAGTTAAAATCAACAGAAAGCGACATGTTTTTAAGGCAATCACATGGAATTTGCTTGCGATGACAACAACATTTGTTGTTCTTTCTTACCTTCCTCCATACTTTGGATTTGAACCAATTGATAAAAGTTCAGTTGGGTGGCTGGTTATTTTAGATAGAGTTGCAAAATTGATATTTTATTACTTTCATGAAAGGGTATGGTTTGCTTCTAATTGGGGAGTCTTGAAGCCAAAAGAGAATTAATTTTTCTCCTTGTAGATATAATTTATCTTATTTTTCTTCTCCAAGTCCTCTTCAATTTCATAATCATATATCTTAGGTTGAGGACCTTCGTTTTTAAGTATAACTGATATCATCATGCCTGCTATCACCCCACACAGATGAGCAGTTTGCGATATATTGTCCTGTTTTATTTCTATTATTCCCCATAAATTAAAGAAGTTTAAGAAAATTACAAGAAAAGAAAGCATCATAAGCCTGGGTTGTTTTCTAATAAACCCACTAACTAAGATAAATGATCCTAAAGCATATACTATTCCGCTGGCTCCGATTATATTTACATCGCGTGGTCCAAAGATCCATAATAGAAGACCGCTCATGAAATAAGAGTAAACAAAAACTTTTACAGAGATCTTTTTATAAACTTCTGAAATGATACCTCCTAAAATTAAAATTGGATAGGTGTTGTTGAGTAAGTGATTTAAATCAGAGTGAATAAAAGGATAGCTTAATATTCCATATATACGATTAAAATTTAAAGGAATAATTCCAAAAGCTGAAAGGTTAATATCTAAAATATACTCTAATCCTTTAACTATCCAAATCACAAAAACAAATAATATCGGCACGAACATTATGTGTATTATGTATGATAAATTCTTTTTCATATTAGGCTATATATTGAGTATAAAATTATAATTTTACATACAATTATGAGTCAAAAAAAGAAACTATTTTTGCTAGATGCTTACGCACTTATTTATAGGGCCTATTTTGCATTTGTAAAAAATCCAAGGATAAATTCAAAAGGTTTAGACACATCAGCTGTTTTTGGTTTTACAAATACTATTGTTGAGGTTTTAAAGAAGGAAAGACCAACTCATATTGCAGTATGCTTTGATAGAGGCGGGCCTACATTTAGACATGAAGAGTTTAGTGACTATAAAGCAAATAGAGAGCCAACGCCAGATGGTATAGTTTCTGCAAAACCATACATTGATAGACTATTAGAGTCTTTAAATATAACAAAGATTTATTTAGATGGATTTGAGGCGGATGATTTAATTGGAACGCTTGCTAAAAAGGCAGAAAAAGAAGACTTTGATGTATATATGATGACTTCTGATAAAGATTTTGCTCAACTTGTCTCAGAAAATATCTTTATGTATAGACCAGGAAACAAATGGACCCCTACAGAGGTTTGGGGTATAAAAGAGGTTTTAGAAAAATTTCAAATTCAAAAAGTATCACAAGTAATTGATTACTTGGGTATGATGGGAGATGCGGTAGACAATATTCCTGGACTGCCTGGAGTAGGGAAGAAGACTGCGCAAAAATTCATATCTGAATATGGGTCCATGGAAGCTCTTTTAGCGAACACTCACAAGATTAAAGGCAAATTGAGAGAAAAAGTAGAAGCGGCTAAGGAACAAGGCATTCTTTCTAAGAAATTAGCAACAATAGACACTAATGCTCCAATAGAGTTTAATGAAAATGAATTACTTTTTTCAGAAATTGATACCAATCAGATTAGAGAGTTATTTGAAGAACTTGAATTCAAAACAATTTTACAAAGAGTTCTTTCATTGTCGGATAAAGAGTTTGTAACAGATAAAGAATTAGACGTTTCTGAGAAAGAAGAAATATTTTTTGAAGGTCAGTTAGATATGTTTTCCGAAAATATGAATTCACAAAACGAAAAGATTGAAATAGAAAAGAGATATTCAACTACAAAAGATTATGATTTTCTTTTAGATAAAGTTCGTGAAAAAGGAAAATGTTCATTTCAGATTTTGTCTAACAATCTGTCTAATTTTAATGATTCTTTGATTTCTTTTTCAATTTCTGTAGAAAAGGATAATTCGTTTTATTTCCCTTTTACAAATAAACATATGTCTTTTTTAAAAAAAATATTTTCAGACAAGAACATTTTAAAAATAGGAAGAGATATAAAAGACCAAATTAAAATATTATGGAAATACAATATTTATGAAATAGATAATATTTTTGATATTTCTATAGCGCAT
>Ga0160422_10000215_pt1 | contig 33177 bp, 23 predicted proteins | sample Fk160mmetaG_FD_108192 | JGI IMG/M metagenome (GOLD analysis project Ga0160422, IMG submission 108192) | Marine microbial communities from the Central Pacific Ocean - Fk160115 60m metaG | ecosystem: Environmental > Aquatic > Marine > Oceanic > Photic zone | place: The Central Pacific Ocean...
ATCTGGTCTATTTGGCCAAACTTGCTTTACACCAGGTACAGCAAAGAATACATATGGCACAGGATGTTTCATGTTAATGAATACAGGATTTTCTCTTCCAGAAACGACTTCAGGATTGTTGAATACCATAGCATGGCAAATTGGGGGAGAAGTTGTTTACGCACTTGAGGGGTCTGTGTTTGTTGCTGGAGCTGCTATGCAATGGTTAAGAGACGGACTAGAAATAATAGATAAATCAAGTGATTCTGAGAAAATTGCATATAAACATTCAGAAGAACACCCCGATTCTCAAGTAATAGTTGTGCCATCTTTTGCTGGATTAGGAACTCCATATTGGGATATGAATGCTAGGGGAGCAATATTGGGATTAACTAGAGATACAGACAGTAATGCATTGATAAGAGCCACACTTGAATCTCTAGCATATCAAAGTATGGACGTTTTGAAGGCAATGCAAGAGGATTCAGGGATTTCACTTTTCACCCTACAGGTTGATGGTGGAGCATCAGCAAATAACTATCTAATGCAGTTTCAATCAGACCTTCTGGGAGTAAATATTGAACGTCCCAAATCTGTTGAAAGCACCGCCGCTGGAGTTGCTCTAATGGCTTCAATTACCATGGGTGAAAAAACGCTTGCTGAATTAAAATGTACTAGAGAGATTGACCAAGTCTTTTCACCTAAAAAATCAGTTGAATGGAGAGAAAGAAAGGCTGAAGTTTGGGCTGATGGAATTTCTAGAGTTAGAACTGTTTAATTCTCCTTTCTACACTCCCGTCGCTATATCTGTATATAATTACCTTACCAGGTTCTTCTTGACATTCCCGTCCAAGTATATCGCAAATGCTTAATAGTCTTCGAACTTGCGTTGAGATAGATTCTTCGCCAACACTCAGTGGGCTTATCCTCATGCTCATAGCTACTGGCCTATGATCACTTACGTTTTGTTCGTAGTAATACCATCCTCCCATTTCTGAAGCGATATCGATTACTGTTACTTCAGTTGAAGGGTCATTTAAGTCGGCAAACATTTCGTCAGTCACCATGATATGGTCCAAATGCGAAGGCCAAGTCGGATATGACCAGCCACTCGACGATCCAGTCGCAATATCCATATCGGCAAACCAATACAAATCCGTGCTGTTCAAAAACGGCGCAAATACGTTTGTCTCCTCGATTTCGTCTATCCTATCGTTAAGATCACCAAGCAAAATCACCCTCTCACCCTCAAGCTCCTCCCTCATATATTCCTCAATAAGCGTACTCGCAATCAGCCTTCTCATCTCTTCATCCCCATCATTATTGTAATTGATATAATTGTCTCCACAACACTTGAAATGATTGTTAATCGCGTAAATCTCTTCTCCCTGATGAGAGAAATGAAGTATTAAAGGAGAACGGGGTAGAGGTGACCAGTATTGAGATTCAGTGTAGATCTTATATGCATCTAAAACTTCTATTGTTTCAGTATTGTATACATAAACCAAACCGCCAAACCACCCATCCATCATAATGTAATGATATCCATCAATCTGATTGACCATGTTTTTAAAAACGGTTGTGTCATCTATTTCTTGTATCGCATAAATGTCTGCATTTATTCCTTCGATGATGTCTTTAACGAATCCAACTGTGGTTGATCCACTCTTGGGAAACCACTCAATATTCCATGTTAGAATCTCTAAACCCTCAGCACTAGAAATATCCAAGTTTTCAAATGTTTGAGCACTTAGCTGTATGCTAGAAATAGCAAGCAAAAAGACTGTTTTGAAGTATTTAATTAATCGTTGCATAGACTGTTAATCAAAAGATAAATACAAATATAGAACATCGTTTTGGGCTATATTCACAGAATGAAAACTAATCTAATACTAGGATTTTTCCTTTCTTTTGGAATGGCATATTTACCATCTTTTCAGGCTCAAGAGACTGTAAATCAATCAACTACATCAAATAAGTACGTAAGAATATTCCTTCACAATGGGGGTGTTTATGAGGGTACAGTACTTGAAATTACAGTAGATCACTTTTTGATTGATACACCTTTAATGGGTGAGACTAAAATAATGAAGAGCCAAATCTCAACTCTGACATATATCACACAAGATCAAATGGGTGACATGCAAGGGAATAACAGAAGCGCTGATATAAATCCTCAATCGAGTAGATATTTTTTCTCGCCAAGTGCCCATGCATTGAAAAAAGGTGAGGGATATTACCACAATATTTGGTATGCATATAATTCGATTAGTTACGGTATTACTGATGATTTCACTGCTGGAGTTGCGTTGACTCCTTTTGGGATGGGAGCGACAGCGAAGTACTCATATCAGTTGAATAATAAGGTAAATGCTAGTGCAGGAGGGATAGGATTATTGCCATTTAACTCTGATGTTGTAGGGAGTACAGGTATGGGAATTGGTTTTGTAAATCTCACATTAGGTGATGAGAGAAAAAACTTGTCTTTAAACTATGGATTAGCATGGTATGAAAATACTACAACGATATATATAGATGCTTATACTGATGATAACGGTGAATATCATCCTTCTTATCCTCACTATGGTGATGACGGAACTTACTATCCAATGAGTTACGATGAACAAAGTACTAATAATGCTCATATGTTTAATGTGAGCGCTATGTTTGAGGCAAGTTCTAGAATTTGGATTTTATTCGAGACTTATTTCATTTATCCTCAAACTGAGGATGCAGACCCTATGAGTGTGAATGTTATAGGACTAAGAAGTGCCTCTAGAAAGAGAGATGCACTTTGGGATTGGGGTATTGTCGCACTGCCTAGTGAAGGAGTATTTGGTATTCCTTGGATTGCTTGTACAGTTCCGTTTTAATTATTCAAAAAGTACAATGGTAGATCCCCACTCACTGCCATTGACTATGGTGATTGTGTAAGCACCAGAATTAAGAGATGACCGATGTACGTACAACTTTGAATTTTCAATTTTGTAATCTATATCGATTTTCTTTCCAGTAGTATCTGTGACTCGTACAATTGTTTCTGTTCCCCAGTTATAAGGCAGTTCTATTGTAGCATTATCTGCGGTTGGATTAGGGTATGCGTTGAATTTTAGAGGTCTTTGTGAAGAGTTGTCTAGACTTACAATTGAAGGGTCGCATTCAATTTCATTTCCTATTCGAACAAAGATATCGTCGAAATAACTGTCATTATCAGTTCCTTCATTTCTAGTGCCTCTTAGCTCACAACAGATTGTTCGTGTTTGAGGCGGGATGGTTGTGAGCTGTTCGATGAGTATCCATGTGGTTTGAGCTCCTGCAATGTATTCTGTTGAAGATAGTTCGTTGTCGTTTTGATCCTTGAATTTTAGCCTCATATCTGGCACATCAGAACCGTTCCAATCTGACATCATTGCACCGAATGTCAGACTCATTTCGCCAGCATCGATAGAATTAGCAAATTCAGTAACATCTATGTCCTGATGCATTCTTCCAACAGGGCTTTCTTCGCACAATCCGCCAACTGCGAAATAACGCTGACCAGAATAAGGGTTTGTGCCTTCGCAATCGCCAGCTAGCATAGATTCGCAAATGCCTTCATCTATAATCCAGTTATCTAGAAGATCTTCTGATCCTGGGTTTTGGATAAGATTCAGGCTGAAGGTAGATTCACCAGTTGTGAATGTTGCCTCTTGGCTCCAATCAGTCCAATTTAGTTCTTTGTCTCTATACCTAAATCTCCACCAGTACTGAGTGTTTGATGAAATTCCACTTAAGTGTTCATCAGTAAGTGATTCTCCCGCTTGAGTGTCTTCATTAAAGTACAAATTTTGATGTTGTTCCCATAGGTCCACTGTAGGGTTGTCGTAGATGCCCTGAGTTGTAGTCACTTGCCAATGTGTAGCTCCATGCAATCCATCAATTTCGAAGTCGGTTCCACACAGAATCACACACTCTGGTGCTACCTCTGTATCTACTGGATGTTGTGGTGATGGTGTGCTTATGTCGTAATCGATTTTAGTCACAGTTAAATGGTCGATTTCTTCATTATCTAAGTCCACATAATTGTCACCCCTAGAAAGTCTTTTGATAGTAAACCTGGGCTCGTCACCTGCTTCAACATCAACCATAACGAAGCCCCAATCGTCCTCAGAAACAGTGAATTCTTCGTAGTCAAATTGAGGCCATTCACCCCAATAATCTATTGCTCCTCCTGCTGTTGCTACATTAAGCCAAACATGTTTGTGATCTCTACTTTGGCCTCTAGAATAGCCATGAGTATGGCCAAAAAAGTGAACCGAAGGCTTCCCGCATTGAGTGCTAAAATCCTCGAGTTTCTCAACTACATCTCCAGAAAACACAGATTCTCCAGGAGTCCAAAGCTCACTCTTGTGTGGATGGTGTAATTCGGCAAAAACAAAATCAATAGAATCTGCACTGCACGTACTGTTCAAAATATTATCTAACCAATTTAACTGCTCATCACCATTATAGGGTGAGTTAGAATTCAGGCCAATAAACCTAACGTTACCGTAATCCTTCCACCACCAATGTTCTTCATACCCATCAGTTCCATTTTCAGGAAGTTTAAAGTATTGGAAATAATAACTTGTGTTTGCTTCGTGATTTCCTAAAACGGGGTAGAGTGGCACAGATTCAAGCAAATCAGAAGCTGGGTCAAAAAAGTCTTCTTCCCACTGATTATATGTATTGCCATAATCCACCAAATCTCCAGGTATTAGTACTAAAGCAAGGTTATCTGCTGTTTCGCCACCGTACATAGAATCTAAATAGTCTAATACTCCATCGTGAACCACTTCGTCAAATATTTCTGGATCTGCCCAGCTTTGTTGCATGTCGCTCATAGCTACAAATCTGAAGTCCTTATTATCTGATGCAAAAGGTGGAGTCTTAAACATGTGAATGTCTGAAACGATAAGTCCTGTAACTACTTTGTAATAGTAATTGGTGAATCTATCAAGTCCAGAAAGCTCTACGCTGTGCATTTGGTGGCCTGCAGGAGTGCTGGTTGCAATACTGGTAGTTGTGTTTTCAACACTTGTATCTAATCCCCACTTTACAATACTATCATCACCATAATCTGTTTCCCACATTATAGTTATAGAGCTTGGAGTAGCGTCTTGGAGATAGGGCTTTACTATGAAATTTTGGGCCAGGATAGGGGTGCTTAACAAAGCGAATAAAATTGTGGTTAAATCTTTCATTTAGAGTCTAATATTTTTTTGCAGGCCTTAGCTAAGATAGTTGATGAATCGGGATTATTCCTAAACCAAAGCTCAGGTTCAATGAGTTCCAATTCACATAAACTCAGCTTGCCATCATTGTCTCTTACAACATCTATTCTCGCATAAGCTGTTTCAAATGGACAAGCTTTTAGAGAGGTAACCCCAAACTCAATTTCCTCTTTTGTTGCATTGTAATCAACAACTCTGCCACCGTGGTCGTCTTGGACTCTAAAATCCCCCTCCTTTGCAATTTTTCTTATGGCATGAGTAAATTCTCCACCCATAAACATCAGAGAAATCTCACCAAAACTAACTATGTCGTTCAAAAACTCTTGGAATATCATGTCTTCATTTTGAAGAAGAGTTTTTAGGATGGATTCGTGTTTGAGTGCTGTTTTTGGAGTTAATCTATAAGTATGTCTTGCCGCTCCGCTAATTGTGGGCTTTAATACTGCTTCATTCCAACCAGTTTTATTAAATAAATCTTGTAATGTGGTGTTTGAACTACGTTTTATATAATGGGTTTGAGCTACGTTTAACCCAGCATCCATCAAGTCGCGCAAATAGTGTTTGTCTATATTCCACTTAATTATTTCAGCAGAATTTAATAGAGTGCAAACCTTACTTACCTTATCAAGCCAAGTTGAAAATTCTGAATATCTATCAAAATAGTCCCAAGTTGTTCTAAAAATAACTGAACGGGTAGTAGACCAATCAAATTCAGGGTCAGCCCAATCTTTTTTCTCAACTTTCAATCCTTGCTTTCTAAGAGCGCAAAGAACGTAATTATCCTCGTCAAGAACGTTCTGAACGTACCAATCTATGTTTGGAGGGTCTATGTATTCAGCTTGGGTTAGGACGATTATATCATACATGACATTAAGGTATGCGTGTGCCAGGGATTTTCCTAACTCTTAATGATTTGGGTGTAACTTCAATGTATTCGTTGTCGCTAATCCACTCCATGTATTCTTCGAGGGACAGCTTTTTTGCAGGTGCAATTCTTAGACCTTTATCTGCTCCAGAAGCTCTCATGTTTGTTAGCTTTTTACCTCTTACAAGATTAATCTCCATGTCTATTTTTCTAGCAGATTCGCCTACTACTTGGCCAGGGTAAATGTCATCACCTGGATCAATAAAGAAGGTTCCTCTTTCTTGTAATCTGTCAATTTCGTAAGCTCTGGCTTGGCCTAATTCTGAACTAACAAGCGAACCAGTAGATCTTGTAGATATCTCTCCTGCATAAGCTTCGTACTCATCGAATCTATGAGTCATTATTGCTTCTCCAGAAGTAGCAGTTAATATCTGATTTCTCAAGCCAATTAATCCTCTTGATGGAATCCTAAATTCCATGTGCTGAAGGTCTCCTTTGGTCTCCATTACTTGAAGCATACCTTTTCTCATCATTACAAGCTCTGTAGCTTTTCCTGCTACATTCTTTGGAACATCTATTACAAGGTGTTCAAATGGCTCATGTTTAACTCCATTAACTTCCTTAAAAATTACTTGAGGTTTTCCCACTTGAAGCTCGTATCCCTCGCGACGCATAGTTTCTAACAGAACGCTTAAATGAAGAATACCTCTTCCGTAAACATTCCACTTGTCTTCAGAATCTGTTGCTTCTACTCTAAGCGCCAAATTTTTTTGCAATTCCATGTCTAGTCTCTCTCGAATATGGCGACTAGTTAGATATTCACCATCTTTTCCAAGAAATGGAGATGTGTTGATGGTAAACATTAAACTCATTGTTGGCTCGTCAATTGCAATTCTCTCTATAGCTTCTGGATTTTCAAGGTCACTAATAGTATCACCAATTTCAAACCCTTCAATTCCATTAATTGCACAGATATCACCAGCTTTTACTACATCTACTTTTTCCTTGCCTAAACCAGAGAAAATAAATAGTTCTTTTGCTCTAACCTTCTTTACTCCTTCATTCGTGCAAAGAGCATAATCCTGATTTGCGTGAATCTCTCCTCTAAAGAGTCTTCCAATTGCAATCCTTCCAGTGTATTTTGAATAATCTAAAGAAGTAATTTGCATTTGAGTTAGACCCTCGTGATATGGTGCTTCTGGAATTTCACTGACAATTAAATCAAGTAAGTAATCAATATTATCTTTTGGTTGTTGCCAATTTTCTCCCATCCAATTGTGTTTTGCAGAACCATAAGCAGTTGGGAATTCTAATTGTTCTTCAGTTGCATCTAGATTGAACATTAGATCAAATACTTGTTCATGAACTACATCTGGAGTGCAATTTTCCTTATCTACCTTATTTATTAAAACAAGTGGCTTCAATTCTAACTCCAGAGCTTTCCCTAGGACAAACCTAGTTTGCGGCATAGCACCCTCGAAAGCATCCACAAGAAGAAGTACTCCATCAGCCATTTTTAAAACCCTTTCAACCTCTCCACCAAAATCCGCGTGTCCAGGGGTGTCTATAATGTTAATTTTAGTTCCCTTCCACATTGCACTCACGTTTTTAGATAAAATGGTGATGCCTCTTTCTCTTTCTAAATCGTTGTTGTCTAGAATGAGCTCTCCAGTTTCTTTTCTTTGATCAACTACTTGACATCTATGTATAATTTTATCAACCAGAGTAGTCTTTCCATGGTCGACGTGTGCAATAATTGCAATGTTTCTAATTCCGCTCATTTTGTGAATGTTAAGCCTTCTTAACAGCGCCGCGAATTTACTCCCTTCTCTGCTATCTTCGTCGTGTGATAAAATTGAGCAGTATAGAAAAGTCCTATAAGACTGGTAGCCAGTCACTAAAGGTGTTGAAAGGTCTTGACTGTCACATAAAAAAAGGAGAGATGGTTGCCATTATGGGGTCTTCAGGATCAGGAAAATCGACTCTACTCAACATTTTGGGATTACTAGATGGATATGACTCGGGCGAATATTTGCTCGCTGGAGAGTCTATGATGGGGCTAAATGAACGAAACGCTGCTAAATATAGAAGTAGATTTTTGGGCTTTGTTTTTCAAAGTTTCAATCTAGTTGGTTTTAAAACAGCAATGGAAAATGTAGCGCTCCCTCTCTACTACCAAGGAGTGTCCAGAAAGGAAAGGAATAAAAGAGCTTTAGATTATTTAAAAAAAGTAGGACTTTTGGATTGGGCAGAGCACTTGCCAAACCAATTAAGTGGAGGTCAAAAGCAAAGAGTAGCAATTGCTCGCGCACTTGTTGGTAAACCCAAGGTCATTCTAGCCGATGAGCCCACAGGCGCTCTTGATTCAAAAACCTCATACGAGGTTATGGGACTTTTAAGAGAGCTAAACAATGAGGGAATTACAATGGTGGTTGTAACTCACGAGCAGGATATCGCAGAAATGTGCGACAGAATAATCAAGCTTCACGACGGTCAAATAGCAAATGTTTAATCGAGACACTTGGTTAGAAATTGCTCACACAGTGCTTAGTCATTCGCTGAGGACTGCATTGACAGGTGTAAGTATTGCTCTTGGTGTTTTTATTCTGGTTGTTATGCAGGGACTTGGGTTTGGCCTACAGAATGGGGTTGAGAATCAATTTGCAGATGATGCGGTAAATTCAATTTGGGTTCAAGCTGGGCGCACTCAGCTCGCTTACAAAGGGAATCAGGCAAACAAGCAAGTGAAGATTAGGGAGAATGATGTTGAGGCTTTATTTGCTGAGATGGACACTGTCTATGCTTTTTCAAGAAGGATTAGAAAGTGGGGAGTTCAAATGGAGCATGGGGATCAAGTCGGTTCTTACGCTGTAAGAGGTGTAGATCCAGATCATCAGATGCTGGAAAATACTAAGATTACTCACGGCCGCTACATAAGCCAAAGGGATGTAGATGAACAAACTAAAGTTGTTGTCTTAGGCCAAACCATAATTGATGAAGTCTATCAAGGTGAAAACCCTTTAGGAACACATTTAACTGTTGGTGGAGTCCTTTTTAGTGTAGTTGGAACCTTTAACGATCCAGCAAGTAGGTGGGAGAATAAAATGGCTGTAGTCCCATATTCTACTGCAAAGAAATTATTTAGAGGTGGACGAGATAAGGTTGACCAGGTAATCCTTGGAACGGGTGATATGAAAATAGAAAAAACCATTACGCTAACTGATAGATTACTAGGATGGATGAAGGAGCGAAAAAGCGTTCACCCAGAGGATGCTAGAGGTGTTTGGATGGAAAATAACAATGAGGAATACCAGAAATACCAAAACATCTTTTTAGGTATAGAGCTGTTTATTTGGGGTATTGGACTTTTAACGCTTTTAGCTGGAGCTGTTGGAGTGGCAAATATTCTTGCAATTGCAGTTAAAGAGAGGACAAAGGAAATTGGTGTGCGTAAAGCATTAGGCGCTACAAGTATTTCAATTGTTGGGCTCGTAATCCAAGAGAGTCTTTCTTTAATGCTAGTTTCGGGGTGTTTGGGATTGGTTTTGGGAGTTGGATTGTTAGAAGTTGTTTCTCCATATGTAGATCACGAGTATTTCCAAAATCCTCAAGTAGATTTCAGAATTGCACTTGTAGCACTAGGAATATTGTCAGTTGTAGGAGTTCTTAGTGGAATAGGGCCTGCTGTAAGGGCCGTAAGTATTAGGCCTGTCGAAGCATTAAGAGACGAATAGAATGTTGAAATTATTCGATAGAGATAGGGCATTAGAGATTCTACAAGTTTTTGTAGCAAACCCATTTAGAACATTCCTTTCTGGTTTAGGAGTAGGATGGGGCTTGTTTATGATAATAGTAACTGTTGGAGCTTCGAATGGTCTTGAAAATGGAGTGACAGCAGATTTAGGAGGAAGAGTTAAGAATTCTATGTTTTTTTGGACTCAGTGGACATCAATGCCTTACAAAGGATTCAATAAGGGTAGAAGTTTTAATTTCAATCAAGCAGATACTCAGTTCCTGAAAGAAAACTCAAAATCCATTAAACTGGTAGCTCCTAGAAATCAGCTTGGTGGCCATAGAGGGTCAAATAACATTATGCGTGGGACCAAATCTGGAGCATTTAATGTTTATGGAGATGTTCCAGAGTACAGTCAAATTGAACCAGTTAAAATTTTAAAAGGAAGGCATCTCAATCAAGGTGATATTGACGAGGAAAGAAAGATTGCTGTAATCGGAAAGAGAGTGCACGAGCTTTTATACGAGGACGACGAAGAGGTTATAGGTTCTACAATTAGGGTGCAAGGAGTGATATTTAGCGTAGTTGGTGTTTACTCTTCCTTCCAAACAGGTGAAGACGCAGAAGAGTCAAACCAAAGCATTTTTGTTCCGTATTCGACCTTTGGTAAATCATTCCATACTGGAGATAGAGTAGGTTGGTATGGCTTGCTTGTTGACGAAAAGTTTCATGCCGACTCTGCAGCAACTGAGGTTGTTAATCTAATGAAGGCTAGGAAGTCAGTTCATCCAGATGATAGGACTGCATTTGGGCATTGGACAATGGCAAGTTCATTTGAAGAAATGGAAACCATATTTGGTGCATTTAGATTTATAGCATTTGTCTTTGGTGGGTTAGCTCTTTTAGCAGGAGCAATAGGCATTATGAACATTATGCTCATCACTGTTAGAGAGAGAACTAAAGAGTTGGGGGTAAGGCGAGCAATGGGAGCGACACCTAGAACTATCATGAGGCAGATAATGTCTGAAACATTATTCTTGACTACAGTTTTTGGATTGACTGGTATGTGTTTTGGAGTAGTATCATTAGAAGGTGTAAATAAGTTGTTGCAGAATATGGGTGGAGCAGGTGGAAGCTTTAGAAATCCAGAAGTAAGCTTGGAAATAGTGTTAACTGCCCTAGGAGTCATGTTAATAATGGGTGTTTTTGCAGGTATCTTGCCCGCTGTTAGAGCAATATCTGTAAGACCTGTAGAAGCAATTAGAACTGAATAAATTTTTGAAATGAAAAAAGGACGTCTTTATGCACTGATAATATTTGTAATAGCTGTTGTTGCTTCAGCAATTTATACTGTAGATTTTCTCTATAAAAAGGAGCAAACAGCAGAAGCATTCTACAGAACCCAAACCGCTACAAATGGCGATATCGTTCTTAAGACTGTGGCTTCGGGGAGTATTCAACCAAGACAGGAGATTTTGATTAAGCCTCAGGTTAGTGGAATCGTAAGAGTAGTTCATATTGAGGCAGGTGATATTGTAAAAACAGGTGATGTTCTTGCAGAAGTAATGATTGTCCCAAATATGTCAGCCCTTAGTTCTGCTGAAAACAGATTGTCTAGAGCCCAAATCTCACTTGACGATGCAAACAGAACTTATGATAGAAACTCTGCATTGTTTGAGCAGGGAGTACTTTCTGCGATGGATCTTCAGAGGGATGAGATTTCTCTAAAACAGGCAAAGGAAGAGCTACTAAGCGCTGAGGATAATATGAGAATAGTAAAAGAGGGAGTTACAGCAAGAGGTGGAAGCGCTTCAAATACTTTGGTTAGATCAACAATTGATGGAATGGTGCTTGAAGTTCCAATTAAAAAGGGGAACAGTGTCATTGAGGCAAACAACTTTAACGACGGTACAACGATCGCATCTGTTGCCGACATGCAGGATTTGATTTTTGTTGGTAAGATTGATGAATCAGAAGTTGAGAAGCTCCACAAAGGCATGGATATACAACTTACAATTGGAGCTATAGAAGATGAGGCTTACCCAGCTTCATTAGAGCACATTAGTCCTAAGGGAGTTGAGGAGAGTGGTGCGATACAATTTGAAATAAAAGCAGCTGTACTGCTTGAGGAGGGTCAATTCCTTCGTGCAGGATATTCAGCTAATGCTGAAGTAGTTTTAGATAAAAGAACAAGTGTTCTAACAGTAAGTGAAATGCTAGTTCAATACCAAGGGTCAAATCCATATGTAGAAGTTGAAATCGCTCCGAATACCTATGAAAAACGAAACGTGGAATTAGGGCTTTCTGATGGTCTTTCTGTAGAGATTATAAGTGGAATTACAGCAGAAGAAAGAATTAAGGTTTGGAATAAACCTAGCTTCGAAGAATTTAAAAGAAAGGGTAGAAGAGGTAAGAAGTACTAGAGATTAAAAACTCGGCTCAAATTGAATCCAAAGTAAAGTCTTCCCTCCCTCCAGGTGCCAAGATTTTCTGTTAGGAATGATCTCTCAAACATCCCTTTTGAATTGGTTACATGGAGCTGAAAAACATGTCCACCAGTCTCTATATCACACCCCAAAGACAAACCGTTGTTGTAACGATCATCTTCAGGTAAGTTTAGTCTTAAATTATATTCTGCATTTATACTTACTCTAGGACTTACTTTATATCTCCCACCTAATCCTAATATGAAGTTGTCGTGAAGTTCATATGGAGCTTGAATTATGTTCTTATGAACTAATGATGGCACCAATGCAAGACTAAGATTTTTGTTGATTTTTTTTGTAATTATTGCTTGTTGAACAAAGCTCAATCTCTGCAAATTAGTATAATTATAATATTTCCCTGTTGTGTCATTTGTATAAAAACAAGCTGAATATATTGTTATGCTTACAGGCATTTTTCGAAATCCTGTACTCTGCTTTAAAATCTTTGCTTTTAAACTTCCTTCAAATGTTTTTTGATAGTTACTTCTTGCAAATGAGGTTGAAATATCATCTGTGATTCCATAGTCAAATGACATTTTCATTTGTGCGTTGTCGATACCAAATAAGTTATAAAACCCATCAGTAATCTCTCCAAATCTGTGAAGAATAACAAAGTGTAGGACATTCTTGTCAGTTGTCTCATTACTTTGAAGGTTGACTATTCTGGTGTCTTTAAATGTTGCCTCAGTGTAATATGTCTGCTCAGTTACCTCTTCACTTAATTCGTCAAGTAGACCTTGAGAACATAAAGAATTTATAGAAACAAAGAAACTTAGTATAACGAGCCTCCAATTATTCATTATCTCGGACTTAAGGTTGCGTTTACAGAGATTACAATATTTTCAGCTATTTGTTTTCTAACGATACTTGGGATTTTAATATCAAAATCTTCAGCGTTTACTGAGAATTCTGAATATACAATCCAGTTGTTGTTGTCATATCCCAAAGTACCACTAAAAGTTTTTAACTTTTCTGTACCGTGAATCATTATTGTACCTTCAACCTCTACATCCTTAGATACATTAGGCCAAGATTTAATCTTTCCTTGCAATGTCGCTTTTGGAAATTCTTCTGACTCCATATAGTTTTCGTTGAAATGCTCTTCCATTAAGGCTTTTTCAAAATGGAATCCTCTAATTGGAACTTGAAAAACTATTTCTCCCGTTGATGAGTCGAATAGTGCTGATGCTTGATTATTGTGTGCTTCTATATTTTCTATTGGAGTTTCGCTTAAAAAATGAACTTCAACATTTCGAGACATGAATTTTTGGGTGAAGGCGGTTTGAGCTATCAAAATAAATCCCGCCAAAAAAAAATGTTTAATTGTACTCATAATTCAATTGTTTTGTGCACCTTGATTAACCCAACTCTTAAATTTATCAATTTGACAATCAGTTAACGAGGGTCCGCCTTGAGGCATTAAACTATCGTTGTCTAGTTCTAATTGAATGCGCACTATAATATTAGATGAGGTTACACTGTCGGAGACATTTTCATATGATCCAAGGTAGGTTGGATGACAGGATATGCAATATGCGTCAATCATAGGCAATATCTCATTTGCATAAGAGACATCTACTGTGTCACATTCGTCATTTTCAACGTATGTATCGTAACTACAGCCTGAAAATACTGCGATGAGAAGTAAAATTATAAGGTGGTTTGGGTTATTCATTATTGTGTTAAGGCTAAGGTATAATTGTTTAACTTAGTTTCGTGTCTCCAGCAGAAAAATACAGAAGTAATTTCCAAAACCTTGAGGAAGAGTTATTGATCTCATCTACTCAATATGCTCTTGCATGGAAGTTTGGAAATTGGACTGCAAGACAAAGAATGTTGACTGTTCACGAAAGGTTACTTCGTAATGTTCGATGCGAGTTACAGGAATTGTACGACGCAACTAATATGGAAGAGGAGGAGTTTAGGAAGGAGTTTATTAGGACATTTAATCTTTGGGTTAAATCATTGCCCAAAGTTGCAAAGGAGCAGCTGGACCTTATAAAAAATTATACAGATGTTTTTGCAGATGAGGATGAAGATTAATACAGTTGTTTTGCTTTCGGTGTTAATGTCTTGTTCGATGCCTAAAGTTGAACAAGAGCCGTGCCATACTATTCAACACGAAGATATAGATCTGACGATCAAATCAATGGAGGATTATGCTGCTATGAATTGGGATGATCATAGAAGCTCATATACTGAAGATGGCACCGTAAGTATTAATTCTCTGAAAGAGGAGGATATTTTAGGAATTGACGAATCTATAGTTACATACAAAGCCCAAAGGGAGAACGGACCATGGTTAAAATTCTTTTGGACTGGAATAAATGCTGATAGAGTAATCTTGGACTATCCTGGTTTTGATCCTGAAGCTTGGGTTTTTGTGTGGTGCGATTGGAATGGTATTCTTGCTGAAACAGGCGACACAATCTCTGCCGCAGTTCACATTGCAAATAGAATGTCGCCCGACGGATTGATTAGGTATCACTATGTGAATATGGATAAGGCGCCTATAGTTACAGCCCTTGCCAAGTAGTACCTTGCGCAACCATTTTAATCTTTTTCATGTTTCTTTTTCATGAAGCACTTAATTATATATCCTTTAATTGCCTTAACTCTTTTCTTTAGCCCAAATCTTCTATCAGCCCAAACCTCTTATTGGTCACCCTACGCCAGTCTTGATGATCAAAAGCCTACGATTGTGCCTTCAGAATATTTAGTCTTTAATCTAGATGTTAGTGTATTGAAAGAATTGCTTGATAGTGCTCCAAATGAGGAGGATGTGAAGGCAAAGGACTCACATGCAGTAATAAGCTTACCTTTGCCTAATGGAACATTTGAGAAATTCTCATTTGTAAATTCTCCTGTAATGGCACCTGAGTTGGCTGAGAGATTTCCAGAAATTCAAGTTTTCCTAGGTCAAGGTATAGACTCGCCATCATCAATAGTTCGGTTTGACTTAACACCTCAAGGATTCCACGGAATGATTTTAGGCTCAAGTGAAACAATATTTATTGATCCATTCAATCCTGGAGATCTAGATAAATGTATATGCTATACAAAGTCTAGTTTTTATGCAAGTAATGAAAGTGATTGGGTTTGCGAGGTGGATGAGAAGTCTGATTTAACAACTCCGCTAAATGTAGGCAAGAGTAAAGAAGTTCAAATCATGGGACTTCAAAAGTCTTCTTCATCAACTCCAAATGGTACTACCCTTAGAACATATAGACTTGCTCTTGCATGTACAGGTGAATATGCATCATTCCATGGAGGTACAACTTATGCTGCACTGTCTGCCATGAATACAACAATGGCAAGAGTTAACGGTGTTTTTGAAAAGGATGTTTGTTTGAGGATGATAATGATTCCAAATAACGACGATATAATATTTTTAGACGGATCAAGTGATCCATATACTAATTCCAATGGTGCAACTATGCTTTCCCAAAACCAAAGCACTTGCAACAGTTATATAGGATCGTCTAATTACGACATAGGTCACGTTTTCTCCACAGGTGGAGGAGGTATTGCAAGCCTACAATCACCGTGTTACTCAAGTTATAAGGCTAGAGGAGTGACTGGTAGATATGTGCCTGTTGGAGATCCTTTTGATATCGACTACGTTGCACATGAAATTGGTCATCAGTGGGGTGCAAATCATACCCAAAACAACTCTTGCAACAGAGCAAGTAATGCTGCCTACGAACCAGGTTCGGCATCTACGATTATGGGTTATGCTGGTATTTGCTCACCTAATATTCAAAATAATTCGGACGATCATTTTCATAATAAGAGCATTAACGAAATGATTTCTTATACTGTATATGGAAATGGAAATACATGTGATTTGCCCATAGGTACAGGAAACTCTATACCATCAGTTAATGCTGGGGTAAGCGGATTTTACATTCCTGCTAGTACTCCTTTTGAACTTAAAGCAACTGCAACTGATTCAGATGGAGATGCAATTACATATAATTGGGAGCAATACGATCTTGGGCCTGCAACTGCTTCAGATGATTATAACCTAACAAACCCTTCTGGCAATCAGCCAATTTTTAGATCATGGTCATCATCAAATGACCCTGTCAGAACTTTTCCAAGAAAAGTTGATTTGGTAAACAACACAGTCACAATAGGTGAGCACATGCCCACTTACACAAGAGATTTAGAATTCAAATGTTCTGTTAGGGATAACGTTGCAGGAGGTGGAGCATTTAATGATGATTCGGTTTCATTTAGCGTATATGGCAATGCTGGACCTTTTGTTGTGACATCACCCTCTGGAGGATCAGTTCAAGGAGGCTCAGAAGTTAGTGTAACATGGGATGTGGCTGGAACGGATTCTTATCCCATAAACATTGCAAACGTTGAAATTCTAATGTCAACAGATGGTGGATATACCTTCGATACTGTTTTATTAGATAGTACACCTAACGATGGTGAGGAAACAGTTGAAATTCCAAACCAAACAAGTTATCAAACTAGATTTAAGGTAAAAGCTCTTGGATCAATTTGGTTCGATATTACCAACATAAACACAGCAATAATTTACAATGCTGGAGTTGATGGATGTATGGACGAAGAAGCTTGTAACTTCAGCCCTGAAGCAACAAATGACGACGGCTCTTGTGAGTATCCTGAGCCTGGATTTGATTGTGATGGAAATGATACTTGTCCAGTTGATGTAAATGATAATGGAATAGTTGATGTAGGTGATGTACTTTTAGTATTATCTGATTTTAGCTGTCTTTTAAACTGTGAATACGACGTCAATGGAGATGATATGATTAGTATTGCCGATATTCTTCTATTATTATCTAGTTTTGGGGCCCCTTGTCCTTAAGACTTTTGTAAATCATGGAAATAACCTGCGCTTTAGCCCAAGTCAAATACTCAGAGTTGTCTTCTGAAGACCGTGAGTTATTAGACAAAGCTCACGAAGCAGCGTTAACTGCATTTGCTCCATATTCAGACTTCAGAGTTGGATCAGCAGTAAGGTTAAAAAGTGGGCAGATTGTTACAGGATCTAACCAAGAAAATATTTCTTACCCATCAGGTTTATGTGGCGAGAGAGTAGCACTTTTTTCAGCAGGCGCACAGTTCCCAGACCAAGAGATAGAAGCAATGGCTACTGTATCTCCTTCTGAATTTGCAGAGCCTACAGGTTTTGCTCCATGTGGAGGATGTCGACAAGTAATTCTTGAATCTGAACTACGTCAATCAACTCCCATAAAACTACTATTCCAAGTTAGAGATGAGGATGTACTCATTTCAGAATCAGCTGATAACCTCATGCCATTTTCTTTCAGAGTAAAAGATGATGGTCTCAAGAGAATTAGGACTTAGATTCACAGTATGGAAATTTTCATGAGTCTTATAGGAATGGTTGTGCTTTTGGGCATAGCCGTTTTACTTTCTAAAAACAAAAGGGCTATTAATTTTAGAACAGTTGCTGGAGCATTTGCAATTCAATTTTTATTCGGCGCTTTTGTACTTTATTCTTCTTTTGGCCAAATCGTTTTAGGAGCCATGACAAATGGTGTGCAAAGCATAATAGACTTTGGTAATGACGGAATAAATTTCTTGTTTGGCGGACTAACCACAAATGATAGTATAGGTTTCATTTTTGCTATTAACGTTCTGCCAGTTATCATTTATTTCTCTGCTTTAATAAGTGTTCTCTACTACTTGGGAATCATGAAGTGGATAATCAACTTGATAGGTGGTGCACTAAGTAAGATTCTTGGTTCTTCAAGAGCTGAATCGTTGAGTGCAACAGCTAACATCTTTGTAGGCCAAACCGAAGCTCCACTCGTTGTTAGACCATTCATAGACTCAATGACCAAGTCTGAGCTTTTTGCTGTTATGTGTGGAGGATTAGCATCTGTTGCCGGATCAGTTCTTGCAGGTTATGCAAATATGGGTGTTCCACTTGAATATCTAATTGCAGCTTCATTTATGGCTGCTCCAGGAGGTCTGCTATTCGCTAAGATTATAATGCCAGAAACTGAAACTCCAAAAGTTGATCTAAGCGAAGTAAATCAGTCAATATCAGATCAACCAGTTAATGTTATTGACGCGGCAGCTTCTGGCGCATCATCTGGACTTAAGCTGGCTTTAAATGTTGGTGCAATGCTTTTGGCATTCGTTGGTTTGATAGCTCTATTGAATGGAATATTTGGAGGCGTAGGAAGCGTATTTGGATATGACGAACTAACTCTTGAACTTATTCTAGGTTACATATTTAGCCCCCTTGCATTTATTATTGGTGTTCCTTGGGAAGAGGCAACTACTATTGGATCTTTTATAGGCCAAAAACTAGTCGTAAACGAATTCGTTGCATACCTCAATTTTGTACCATATCTAGCTGAAGATACTCCAATTATGCTTTCAGATAAATCAAAAGCTATTGTCTCTTTTGCTCTATGTGGATTTGCAAACCTCTCATCAATTGCTATCCTTCTAGGTGGACTTGGAGGTATCGCTCCATCAAGAAGGGGAGAAATTGCTAGGTTTGGTTTATTAGCAGTAGCTGCAGGAACATTGTCTAATCTAATGTCTGCCACTATTGCAGGTTTATTTCTTTCGCTATAAGTGAAATATCTACCTCAGGAAATAATTAGGATCAAACGAAATGGTGGCCAATTATCTGCTGATCACCTAAGTGATTTATCTGAAGGAATTACTTCTGGTGAAGTAAGTAATGCTCAGATTGCTGCATTTTCTATGGCAGTGTATTTTCAGGATTTATGCGTACAGGAGAGAGTGGATTGGACTAAAGCAGTAGTTGATTCAGGTAAAGTTCTAAATTGGAAAGAAACATCAGTCAATGGTCCAATTATTGACAAGCACAGTACTGGAGGAATAGGCGATGGAGTTTCTTTAATGCTAGCACCTATGTTGGCTGCTTGTGGTGCATTTGTCCCCATGATAGCAGGAAGAGGGTTAGCTCACACTGGAGGTACGATAGATAAATTAGAATCTATACCAGGATATAATACTTCAATGGATATTGATGGCTTTAAGAAAGTCGTCAGTTCTGTTGGATGTTCCATCGTAAGCCAAACCTCAGATTTAGCTCCTACTGATAATAGGGTATACTCTATTAGAGATGTTACCGCAACAGTAGAAAACAAAGGGTTGATTACAGCTTCAATTTTATCAAAAAAACTAGCTGCAGGCGTAGAAACATTAATCCTTGATGTAAAGACTGGTAACGGTGCTGTTATGCAGAGTTATGAAGACTCTTGTTCTTTAGCTAAGGCATTGACAGACGTGGCAAACGGATCAGGAATGAACACATTGGCAATTGTGACTGATATGTCAGTGCCACTTTCTTCAAATGCAGGAAATTCCCTTGAAGTTATTGAAGCTATTAGATTTTTAAAGGGTAATAACTCTCATCCAAGATTAACGGAATGTGTCTATGCTTTAGGAGCAAACCTTCTTGTTGAGTGTGGTTTGGTTTCTAATTTGAACGAAGCCAAAGAGAAATTATCCCAAACCATCACGTCAGGATCAGCTCTAATAAAATTCGAAAAGTTTATTCAAGCAATGGGATGTAATTATGACGTAATTAACAAGTCAAATATTATACTTCCTAAAGCTCCTTTTATAAAACCTTTGTATTCAGAAAAGCGAGGTTATGTGTCTGATTTCGATCTTCGTTCTATAGGCTACTCAGTAGTTGAATTAGGAGGAGGTCGTACAACTCCAGGAGAGCGTATCGATCATAGTGTTGGTATAGAAAATATTGCTCAAATAGGAGATGAAGTTGGCCCAAAATCTGACTCAACAAAGCCTATATGTATAATACATGCAAAGAATGAGTCTGGCTTCATTAATGTGAGCGAAAAAATATTAAACGCTGTAGGAATTAGAAGCGAAAAAGTAAATTGTCCTCCATTAATTTTAGAAACAATAAGGTGAAATGGTCAAGGTAAAAGTATTTAATACCCCAGAAAATTTTGAAAGAGACGCCGTTAATGCGCCCAGCACTGATTCTAAGGCATTTAAGGATATAGTAACATCCAGAAGGTCAGTTAGATTTTTCTCAAAAGATCCAATTCCACAAAGTGTAATTGATGACTGTATTGACTCAGCTTTATTAGCACCAAATTCGTCTAATCTACAGTGTTGGGAAATTCACCATGTTGCTGATTCAGCTAAAAAAAGAGAGCTTGTTGAATATTGTCTAAGCCAACCAGCAGCAAAAACAGCAAAAGAATTATTTGTATTTGTCACTCGCCCAGATTTGTGGAAGAGGAATAATCAACTAACTCTTGATGAATTTGATAGGAGAGGAGATAAGCCAGAAAGTGCATATCAGTATTTTAGAGTTATAACCAAGCTAGCATATAGCAGAGGGCCATTTGGCTTGAAAGCACCATTAAAATGGTTATTCTTCAACTTACGAGGATTATTCCAGCCAACTCCAAGAGGACCTATCGGCAAATGGGGTATGAATGTTTGGGGTCATAAAAGTACGGCCTTAGCATGCGCTCATTTTATGCTTGCAATGAGATCTCATGGATTTGACACATGTCCCATGGAAGGATTTGACGTGCAGAGAGTTAAAAAGCTTTTGGACTTGCCTAGTGGAGCGGATGTTACAATGGTTATTTCTGCAGGAAAAAGGGCAGAAGGAGGAATCTATGGTGCTAGGTTTAGATTTGACAAAAGCCTAACAGTAAAGCAGCATTAATCTTTTTTAATTGTTGAAGGGAATCCATTTCGATTTCTAATACTAATATGTAGTATGAGTCTAAATCTTCCTTGTTTAGATAGTATCCATCACTTCGCAATCCCTTATTGATATAATTAAAATCCTCAGCTTAGCTCTACTGCCCTTTTAAGCTCCATAATTTTTTCAATGTCTAGTTTAGTTTTCATCGAAGCTCATTTTACCAATTTTACCATGCCCAGCTAACCAAAGAGTCGAGCCGTCTGGACTAAATCTTCCTGTGAAATAACCATCTTTAGAAAGCCTTTTCCAAGTGTAACCTTCATTTCTAGAGATATCTATCCCCTCAGATCCTATTGCAATACAAGTGTTTTTTTCTGTTGGATGCCAAACAATACATGACCTATAGCCTGGTCCTGTTCCTTCAGCTATTAATTCCCAATTCTTTCCACCATCATTTGTAATAGCTAAGTTTCCGTATTTATTTTTTTTGTCCCCCCAATCACCGCCAATTAATAGTCCCGTGTTGTTGTCTCTAAATGAAATTGCGAATGCTCCAGTCATTTCTCCACCTTGATTCAAAGGTGTGTCATAAACAACCCAATCAACACCTCTATATCTAGAGTGAAATACTCTAGAAGCTCCTCCTCCACTTGCAATCCAAATCTTTTCACCTATTATTGAAATATTGCCGTTACTTGCTGCAAATGCTGCTTCGTTGTTCTTCGTTTTTGGTATTTTCCCACATGGAACTAAAGACCAGTCCTCACCATTATTTTCGCCAATTAGTATGGTAAGACAATCATCAGTTGGATCTCCCATCACAACCCCGATACCTTGGTCAGTAAATGCCATTGCATCTAAAAAGATAGAAGGATGTTCATTTTTATAGACTAGCTTTTGCTGACTTAAATTATTGAAGGGAATCTTAAATATGAGGCCAGGCGATTCAATACTGGTAATAAATATATTTTGATCAAGAGATGCGCAAGCTCTAAATGCAGGAGTTTTGTCGTTATGTTTTACAATAGTTGTATCCCAAGTTTTGCCTGAGTTTTGGCTTATGCCAACCAATCCTCCAAAACCAGAAAAAATAATTGTATTATTATCTACAACTTCTATCGCTCTAACGCTCGATTCAAATTCAAGAACAACTTCAATGCTATCTCTATGCATTGCAGGTACTTGAAGTGCTAAAAGGCTTGAAAGTATTATGTTTATTAGTGTCACTTCTGAAAGATACTAAACCTAAAACTTATATTTGAACCAAAATGAACATATGCGTAATATTCTACTAATCTCATCATTCGCCCTGCTAATATCTTGCGATCAAACATCAATGAATAAATTAGAGTATCCAGAATCTAGAAAAGAAATTCAGGCTGATAATTATTGGGGGACTAAGGTTAGCGATCCATATAGATGGCTAGAAGATGATAGAGCAAAAGAGGTTGAACAGTGGGTTATAGACCAAAACTCAGTGACAAGAGATTACCTAGATGCTATTCCAGGACGTAAAGAGATTAGAGATCGCTACAAAGAGCTTTTCAATTTCGAAAAGATCGGTATGCCAAGGAAAATTGGCGACAAGTATTTCATTAGCAAAAATGATGGATTACAAAACCAAAGTGTGGTATATGTTAGACAAACTCTATATGGAGATGAAGAGGAGTTTCTCAACCCAAACAAGCTGAGCGAGAACGGAACTGTGACTGCGTACTTAGGTGGCGCATCAAAGGACGGCTCAAAAGTGGTTGTAGTTCGCAATGAGGCTGGTTCAGATTGGCAACAGTTTAGAATATTAAATGTTGCAACAGGAGAGGAGTTGCCAGATGTTCTAGATTGGGTAAAATTTAGTGGTGCAAGCTGGTTGGGAGATGGTTTTTTCTACAGTAGGTATCCAGCTCCTGATGGTAGTGAATTCAGTACAGAAAACACTTACCACAGTGTTTATTACCACAAACTTGGAGAAGACCAAAGCGATGACAAATTAATTTTTAGAAATGACGACGAACCAAATCGATACCACTACGTTAATGTAAGTGAGGATGAGCAATTTTTAATCTTAAATACATCTACAGGAACAGATGGCAACTCAATCCATATTAAAAGAGCTAAAGATGAAAATTGGCAAGAGTTAGTAGGTGGGTTTGAACACAGATCAAGTGTAGTGGGGATCGTTGATGGCACGATTTATCTTATCACCGACATTGATGCGCCTAATTACAGACTTGTTGCAGTTGATTCATCAAATGATTTAAAAAATAGATCAAAATGGGTTGATATAATTCCTCACTCTGAAATTCTTCTAGAGTCGGCGTCTTTAACAGGAGGCCAAATCTTCGCTCAATTCCTCCAAAACGCTTGCAATAAAGTAGTTAGATACAATATGGATGGTTCAAATCCTAGAGAGATAGAATTGCCAGGATTAATTGGATCTACAAGCGGTTTTGGTGGAAAGAATGATGCTGAAGAGTTATTTTACTCATATACTTCATTCACTCATCCAAGTAGTGTATACAGACTCGATTTAAATACTGGAGAATCAGAATTATTTGCTGAGCCAAAAGTGGATTTCAATAAGGTGGATTACGAGGCCAAGCAGGTATGGTACAACTCAAAGGATGGAACAAAGGTTCCGATGTTTATTGTGCATAAGAAAGGTTTGTCCTTGGATGGATCAAATCCAACACTACTCTATGCTTACGGTGGATTTAATATTAGTCTCACTCCGAGTTTTAGCACTTCAAATATTGTATTCTTAGAGAGAGGTGGTGTTTATGCTATGCCAAACCTAAGAGGTGGTGGAGAGTTTGGAGAAGTTTGGCACGAAGCAGGTATGTTGCTTAAAAAGCAGAATGTGTTTGACGATTTTATTGCAGCAGGAGAATATCTAATTCATGAAGGCTATACATCTTCAGAAAAACTTGCAATTGAGGGCAGGTCAAACGGTGGACTGTTAATTGGAGCAGTAATGACTCAAAGACCTGATCTTGCTGCAGTAGCATTTCCAGGGGTTGGGGTAATGGACATGCTTCGTTATCATAGGTTTACGATAGGATGGGGGTGGATTCCAGAATACGGCTGTGCTGATAGTTCAAAAGTTCATTTCGATAATCTTTATGGGTTCTCTCCAGTTCATAATATCAAAGATGGCGTTACTTATCCAAGCACAATGGTAACTACATCAGACCACGATGATAGAGTAGTTCCTGCTCATTCATTTAAGTTTGCTGCGAGACTACAAGATGCACACTCAGGCGATACTCCAGTTTTAATTAGAATTGAGGTTAATGCTGGTCATGGTGCTGGAAAGCCAACCTCAATGATCATAGATGAACAAGCGGATAAGTGGTCTTTCCTATTTAATGAAGTGGCAGACTAAACAAAGTAACAGACTAAGACTTACTTGAGTCTATGATTTCACGCAATTTGTAACACTCGTCCTGAGTCCAATTTCTGACATCTTTAAGGAGTTTTTCTGCATCTTTTCCTTCGAAACTTGGGCCGAAACTAACGTGCACTACAACGCGTCTTTTTCCAAAATGTCTAAATGCGTGAGGGATAAACCATTCCGCATTAACCCATGCAATTTTAGGGTCTTCAAACTCAATTGCGGCTGGAGCAATAGGGAAACCGTTTTCAGCACAAGTGTAAAACATTCCTTTGTGATATGGTAGTAATTCAGGGCCTTTCGCTGTTGTTCCTTCAGGGAATATAACTACTCCATATCCGTCTTCTAATCTCTCTTTTAATGCAGCTCTTGTAGCTCTCCTGCTTTCCTTTATATCCCTTTTAACCCAAATCGTACCAAGCAAAGTTGCTCCCCACCCAACAACAGGCCAAGACTTAGTTTCATGTCTTGCAACGAAAACAACTGGAAATGAAACAGGTAGTACAACGGCATCTACATAAGATCTGTGATTAGCCATCATTACATGAGGGTCCTTGGGTGGTGCTCCATGCCAATAAATTTTTAATCCAGATAAAAAGTGCACTCCTCTTAGAAATGTGTTGAAAAATTTATGTGCTATACTTCTTCCTGCTCTATCTCTTTGGCCAACTAAAGCTGAAATAATATGAACGATTAAAATTGTAAACGTTATGAGCAATGCCCATGTAATCAGCAAAATGAATCTAAATAAAGCTCTAAAAAAGTTCAATTTTCAATTTCTTTGAGTCGCGAAAGTTACATTAGGTCAAGTTTACGGAGGACTCTGTTAAATTTCTTGGGAAGTTTAGCTTCAACATTTATTGATTCTCCTGTTACAGGATTCTGAAAGTCCAGATTTGTGCAGGACAAGAATAGACCTTGCCCTTTATATCTGGATCCTGAATTGTATAACACGTCACCTACTATAGGATGTTTAATACTTTTTAGGTGCTTTCTAATTTGATGTTTTCTGCCGGAAAGAGGAGTTATTTTAACAAAGGAAGCCTTTTTGTGAACCGGCCAATTTATTGTTCCTATTTTTTGAATTATTGTGTGAGAGTCTTTACCATCAATTTTATAATTTATTTCAATTTTTTCACCTTCTAAATTGCCTTCAATTAGAGCATAATAAGTCTTGTGAATTTGCCTTTTTTTAAACTCTTTTTCAAGCCAAATTGCAGCTGATTTATTTTTATAAAATATCACTAAGCCATGGGTGTCTTTATCTAATCTATGAGCAGGATGTATATTGTTGTTTTTGAGTTGATTAAATATTTTATATTTAAGTGATTGATTAGTGTTGTTTGATGTAGTTATTCCACATGGTTTTACCACAATTATTATCTCATTATCCTCATATAATAATTTAATCATATCTGATAAAATATATTCATCTTTTATCTGGTTATTTTTTGAATTATTATCTGGCAATAATTCAACTTCATATCCAATCTTTACCCAAGTTGATGTAAATCCAATTTTGCCATTTACCAATACTCTTTTTTCATTTATTGCTTTTTTCCAAGATTTTCTAGATTGAACATCATCGAATATTCCAACCCCTGCTTCTTGCAATCTTTTTTTGCTAGAATCATATGGAGGAAATTTCCATTCTTGAATTTGTAATTTTTTACTCATTGAATTTAAAAAATGCAGATTTCAATCAGTTTTTAGTTCAGTTAAAATTGATTTAGATCTTAAAAATTAATCTTTAATCATTGAAAATTTTTTATTCATTTAATTTTTTTCATCTTTCGTGATTCAACTTGATGTTTATTACATAGTTCTAACTCATTTAAAATCAGTGAGTAAACTTAATATTTCTTGCGAGATTATTTTCGTTCGTCGATGCAATTATAGGTTTCGTCGATCGTATACTGCTTTTTGTGGCTTATATAAGGTGGTTTAGCCCTATATTTAGACTTTACATCAATAATCTCATGAGTCGCATCATTTTATTTTTAATCCTTAGTGTCTCAACTAGCCAGTTGTTTGGCCAAACGGATATCCCAGGTTGTACAATCTCTGTTGCTTGTAACTACGATCCAGCTGCTACTATCAATGATGGCAGTTGTGATTTCATTTCGTGTTACCAGCTTGGTTGTACTGATCCAATAGCTTGTAATTTCGATGAATCAGCAGCAATCAACGATGGTAGCTGTGAGTATACATCTTGTCTTGAGCAAGGTTGTATGAATTCATCAGCATGTAACTATAATTCAGAAGCAGAGGTCGATGACGGATCTTGTGAGTATGAGTCATGTGCTGGTTGTATGGATGAAAATGCTCCAAATTTTGACCCAACAGCTACAATTGATGACGGATCATGTGAGTCTATTCTGGGGTGTACAAATATTCTGGCGTGTAACTATAATTCAGAGGCAACAGAAGATGACGGAAGTTGTGATTACACTTCGTGTTTAGTTCTTGGTTGTACTGATTTAGATGCTTGTAACTATGATTCAGATGCAGATCTTAGCGATGGATCTTGTCAATTTGCTAGTGAAGGTTATGATTGTGATGGAAACTGTTTAGAAGACACAGATTCAGATGGAGTTTGTGATCAATTCGAAGTATTTGGGTGTGATGATGTAGATGCGACTAACTACTCACCTCAAGCGACAGAGAATGACGGTTCTTGTGTTTATCCTCTGCCAGGATGTACGGATTTTGAAGCTTGTAACTTTGATGAGGATGCAGATGTAAACGATGGTTCGTGTGAATACACATCTTGTGCGGGATGTACTTCCCCTGATGCATGTAACTACGATGAAGAAGCTATTTATTCTGATGAATCTTGTGTATTCCCAGAGTTTGGCTACAATTGTGATGGAAATTGTTTAGAGGATTCTGATGGAGATGGCGTGTGTGATCCTTTTGAAATCATTGGTTGTATGGATTCTTCTGCATGTAACTATGATGAAGATGCTACTGATGCAGGTTCATGTTCTTTTGCTTTAACTAATTATGATTGTGAGGGTAATAACCTCCAGCCAATTTTTACAGTAGCTCCAATTGATGAAACTCTTCTAGGTTGGCAGGTAAACAGTGCAGATGATGCATTAGTTGAGGCAGTAGTGTCTCCTTATGCAGCTGCATTTGAAGCCCAATACAATGGAAATGATTGTTACGTTCAGTCACCTGAAGTTTCAATTGAATTTGACGGAGAATTGATTGTTGAAGGAAACTGTCAACATGATTACACAATTTTCCGTTCATGGACAGCTACTGATTGTGCTGGTTATTCGTCAACTCATTACCAGGTTGTGACGGTTGTCGATACAGTTCCTCCTGTATTATTCCTGCCAAATGATATGTCAATATCATGCGATATAGTTGATGGAGCTGATTTAGGTACTGCTTCTGGGACTGATGATTGTGGAGAAGTGTCAATCACTCTTAGCGAAGTAATAGTTGAAGGCACTTGTAATGGTTCGTATGAAATTCATAGAACTTTCACAGCTGAAGATCCTTGTTTAAACACAACATCTGGAGTCCAAATTGTAACAGTATTTGATGATGAAGCACCAAATCTTGTAGCTCCAGAAGATTATACAGTTGAATGTTCTGATTTTATTCAGTATGCACCAGCAACAGCAACAGATAATTGTGGATCATTTGTAATTAATGAAAACGAAACAATTATCCCTGGTTCTTCAGATGGAAATTATTCTATCATTAGAACTTTTGTTGCGTTTGATGATTGCGGAAATATTAGCTCAGCTACTCAGACGATTACTGTAGTTGATACAACTGCACCAGTTCTTTCTATTCCAGCTGATTATACAATTGAGTGTTCAGAGGAATTAGTATATGCTTCAGCTTCTGCAATCGATGCTTGTAGTTCGATTTCTATTTCAGAGTCTATAGAGATTATTGAAGGAAATGCAGCTGGTAATTATGTGATTCAAAGAACATTTGTCGCTGTTGATGATTCAGGTAATGAGTCTTCTGCAATTCAAACAATTACAGTTGTTGACACCACAGCGCCAACACTACAAGCTCCAGATAACTTTACTGTTTCGTGTGATGAGTTTATGAGACTAGATGATCCATTAGCTTATGATGCTTGTGGAGAGGTAACAATTACTTCCTTTGATACAGTGATACCTGGTGATTCTGAGGGGAATTACACTGTGATTAGAACTTTTACTGCTACAGATGATGCAGGAAACACAAGCTATGAAGCAGTCCAAACAATTTACGTTGTTGATGATACAGCACCAGAAATCACTGTGCCAAATGACTACTCAATAGAATGTTCAGATGATATTGTATATGATGATGCAACTGCAGTTGATAACTGTGGAGAAGTGGAAATTTCAGAGTACCAATTAATTCTACCTGGAGCTTCTTTAGGATCATATGAAATCTATCGTGAGTTTACTGCTGTTGATGATGCAGGAAATTCATCAATTGGAATTCAAATCATTACTGTAATAGACACTACTGCTCCTGAATTATCAATACCAGCAGATTTTACAGTTGAGTGTTCTGATGAAATTAACTTTGAAGATGCTATTGCTAGTGACTCATGTGGAGATGTGTTCATAGATGTTGTGAGCCAAACTGTAGAAGGAAGTTCAGAAGGAAACTACACAATAGTTAGAACTTTCACAGCGACTGATGATGCAGGCAATTTTATTACCCTAGCCCAAACCATAACAGTAGTTGATACAACAGCCCCAGAATTAACAGTTCCTTCTGAAGCAACTTTTGAATGTTCTGAATCAATACTCTACCCAAATGCTACAGCAATTGATAACTGTGGAGAAGTAGAGGTGATAGAGGAACAAGAAATTATTGAGGGTACTAACCCAGGATCTTACACAATAATTAGAACATTTACAGCAACTGACGATGCAGGAAATGCTTCTTCAAATTCTCAAACGATAAATGTTGTAGATACAACATCTCCAGAACTTACTATACCAGCAGACTATACTGCTGAATGTTCTGATGCAATAAACTACGATTCAGCAGTAGCTGAAGACAATTGCTCTTCAGCAATAGTTGAAGTTTCAGAAGTTATAACTCAAGGTGAAGCTACTGGAAACTATGTCGTAACTAGAACATTTACGGCAACCGATGAGGCAGGTAATGTTTCGACTGGAGTTCAAATAATTACTGTTGAAGACACTACAGCGCCTGTACTTAATACACCGGAAAATATTGTAGTTGAATGTTCAGATGAAATTGTTTTTGCAGAAGCTTCTGCTCTTGATAATTGTAGTGGTGTAACCATCACAATAGATGAAACAACAACCTTAGGTTCATCAATAGGAAATTACCAAATTACACGCACTTTTACAGCTACTGATGAATCTGGAAATACAACAACTGGAGTTCAAACAATTACAGTTCAAGACACTCAATCTCCAGTAATTAATGCTCCAGCTGATTATACAGTTGAATGCTCTGATGAAATAGTATATGAAGATGCAACTGCTGAAGATTGCGGTGAAGTTTCATTTAGTATTTACGAGCAAATTATCCTTGGATCTTCTGAGGGTACATATTCAATATATCGCGAATTCACAGCAACTGATGATGCAGGTAATATTTCAACTGCTGTTCAAATAATTAATATTGTTGATACAACTGCTCCAGTTCTATCTATACCATCAGACTATACAGTAGAATGTTCGGATGAGATTTCATTAGATAATGCTACTGCTATTGATAATTGTGGTGAAGTAGATATTGTAGTTAGTGAAGAAATTATTCCTGGAATTGGAACAGGTAATTACTCAATTGTTAGAACATTTACAGCATCAGATGATGCCGGAAACACATCAATTTTATCTCAAACTATTTCAGTTGTAGATACGACTCCACCATCACTTGTTATTCCTGAAGATTATTCAATAGAATGTTCAGAAGAATTGATTTTTGACGATGCTTCGGCGTCAGACAACTGTGGAGATGTTTCAATTTCTGTAACAGAAGAAAATATTTCTAGTGGTTCTGTTGGAACATACGAGTTAGTAAGAACGTTTACAGCAACTGATGATTCTGGAAATGAATCTTCAGCATCCCAAACTATTACTGTGTTTGATAACACAGCTCCAGAATTAACTATACCAGCAGATTACACAACTGAATGTTCTGATGAAATCGTATACGATGATGCGTCTGCGACAGATAATTGTAGTTCAGTTTCAATAAACGTAGATGTTGAAACAACTCAAGGTGATTTACCAGGATATTACACTATTGAAAGAACTTTTACTGCTTCAGATGAAGCAGGAAATGAAAGCGTTGCAACACAGACTATTACTGTTGTAGACCAAATCGCACCTGAACTTTCAATCCCAGATGATTACACAGTAGAATGTTCTGATGAAATTATTCTAGGTGAAGCAGTAGCTGTAGATGGTTGTAGCGATGTTGTAATCAGTTTGGAAGAAGAAACTATTCTCTCAGGAATTGCTGGAAATTACCAAATTCTTAGAACGTTCACAGCAACTGATGAAGCAGGAAATTTATCTAGTGCAACCCAAACCATTTCTGTAGTTGACACAACATCACCTGCACTAACTATACCGGAAGATTACACAGTTGAATGTTCGGATGAAATTACTTATGATTCTGCAACTGCAACAGATAACTGTAGCAATGTTGAAATTTCTCTTCAAGAACAAGTAGTTGAAGGCAACGCAACAGGAAACTATTCAATTCTAAGAACCTTTATTGCCATTGATGAATCAGGAAATGAGTCTACAGCAACTCAATCTATAAATGTTGTTGATACTTCTGCTCCTGAATTTATTGATGTATATGATGATTTAACTGTTGAATGTATAAACGTTCCTCAAGCAGTAACTCCAAATGCAAATGATAACTGTTCTGATGTTTCAATTGAATTCAATGAAACTTATACTCCAGGAGAATGCCAAGGAGAGTATACATTAATCAGAGAGTGGATTGCTTCTGACGATGCAGGTAACTCTTTATCTCAAACCCAAACTATTACTGTAGTTGATAACACAGCTCCAGTTTTTGCTGATGTTGAAGATTCTGAATTCTCTTGTGAAGAAGACTTTGATCTAGTTGAGATAACATTATTACCTGGATGTAGCGAGGAAACATTAAGTGTTGAAGAATCTACTGTACCTGGAGATTGTCCTCAATCTTACTCTATCATCAGATCATATACTGCTGTTGACGAATGTGGCAATACATCTGAATTCACACATACAACATATGTGATTGACAATGTTGCTCCAGTTGTAACTGACGGCACATGCTTTGGTCTAGATTGTCCTATTTATATTAATGAATTAATAGGTGAATTTGTACCAGAAGCATCTATAGAAATAAGTGATAATTGTGATGAAAATCCAATTTGGAGTTCATCTGACGTTGAAGCAGATGCATCGGATTTAGGTTCAATTTTATTGAACGCAGATCAAGTTGCTATAATTCGTAACTACACTTTAGTTGATGAATGTGGAAATGAATCTGTTCTATCACAATACTACATCGTTACAACACCACTATTAGGTTGTACTGATTCTGCTGCATGTAACTACTCTTCAGATGCAAATACCGACGATGGATCATGTGATTACTGCTCTTGTGGATTGTATGAATGTGGCTGTTTGGATGAGCAAGCTTGTAACTATAACCCAAATGCCATCTACGATGATGGTTCTTGTTGGTATGCTGAATTAGGATTTGACTGTGATGGAGTATGTTATGATACCAACGAAAATGACATCTGTGATATAGATGAATCTGGATGTACTGATGATTTAGCTTGTAACTACAATTCGGCAGCCCTAATTGATGATGGGTCATGTGATTACTGTAATTGTGATTTAGAGCCAAACATCACTTCATCAAACTCAAATTATTCAATCGAAATTGAGCTTGTAACTACACACACTGACGGTGTATTAGCAGGCCAATCTACTTATAGAATTTATGTTACAACACCTTCTGATGACGACGTTGTGACAGCAGTATATGGTAATGACGAATTCCCTCTAGAGTTATCAACTACAACATCATTCTACCAAGATGTGTTTGGTTCAAATGTTTCAACATCGATAAGCCCAGCAATGATGGTAGTAGCTCCAAACGTTACGTTTGACTCGTGGGTTACTATTGGAGCAACCAGCTCTGATGATATTGATAATGGTGTAGTTAACCTTATGCCAGGAACATGGTCAAGTGAATTTGCATCTGGAAACAGCTTCATAGTAAATAATAGTACTGGTTCAGGATGGTACCTACTACCACCTGGAGGATTAAATGGACTGTCTGGATCAGATGAGAGAGTATTAGTATCTCAATTAACTACTGACGGTATTTTAAGTGGATCATTTAGTGTTCAAATATTCCCTAATGGAGACCAAGTAAATGACGATAGGGTTGATTTTACGTTTGAACAAGCTCCTTTAGGTACTTACAGCTGTCCTGAGATTCTTTCCGGACCAAGCCAAGTAATTGCTGAATGTGATGACATCCCAGGTATTCCTTCTCCTGCTGAATTTGATGTTTATACTGATCCAGCTGTAGAATGTGGTGATCAAGAAGTATCGGTTTCTCTATTATCAGAAGAGTTATTTGATGGGAACTGTACTGGGCAATATACAATTGTGCGCGAATTAGGAATTACAAATTGTACAGGATCTACTACAAATTTCACACAGACTATCAATATTATTGATACAACAGCCCCTGAGTTCACATTTGTTCCAGCGGACTACACAGCGGAGTGTTCTGACGAGCACCC
>Ga0160422_10000216_pt1 | contig 33140 bp, 32 predicted proteins | sample Fk160mmetaG_FD_108192 | JGI IMG/M metagenome (GOLD analysis project Ga0160422, IMG submission 108192) | Marine microbial communities from the Central Pacific Ocean - Fk160115 60m metaG | ecosystem: Environmental > Aquatic > Marine > Oceanic > Photic zone | place: The Central Pacific Ocean...
CATTCTTTTAATTGCGCTTTTAGTTACAATTCAAACAGGTTTTCAATATACAATTTCAACTTTCAGAAAATGAGTAAAGATAGAAAAATAATAGATATAGCTAGGCAAGTTATTGATGATGAAGTCGAAGCTTTAATTGGTTTAAAAGACTTCATTGATGAAAACTTTGAAGAAATCATTGATGTTATTTGCAAATGTAAGGGCCGCCTGATTTTTACAGGAATTGGAAAGTCAGGACATATTAGTAAAAAGATTTCAGCTACTTTATCCAGCACTGGAACTAGCTCTTTCTTTATGCACTCTACTGAGGCTTTTCATGGAGACCTTGGAATGATTCAGAGTGATGATATTGTTGTTGCAATTAGTTATTCAGGCGAGACAGAGGATCTTCTTAAAACAATTCCGATTATAAAAAAGCTTGGTTGTTCTGTTATAGGCGTATCTGGAAATGATAAATCAACACTATCGAAGATCTCTGATTACCATCAATTGATTAAAGTTGAAAAAGAAGCTTGTCCGCTTGATCTTGCTCCAACCTCAAGCGCAACAGCAACTTTGGTTTGGGGCGATGCTTTAGCAATTTCCTTAATGAATAAAAAAGATTTTAAACCAGAGGACTATGCAAAATCTCATCCTGGAGGAACTTTAGGAAAGAGATTACTTCTCTCTGCGAATGATGTAATGGTATCAGGGGATGAAATGCCGATTATTAATCATGATGCTTTATCAAAAGATGTCATAAAAATTATTTCTGAGAAGGGCATTGGGGTAACATTTGTTCAAGATCAAGACAACAATATCATCGGCTTAATAACTGATGGAGACATAAGAAGAGCCATTGATAAATCAAATTATTTCTTTGATATGACAGCTCAAGATTTTATGAGTAAAGATTTTATTTCGGTCACCCCTGATGATTTAGCTTCTGAGTGCCTAAGAATAATGGCTGAAAAGAAAATCGGCTGCCTTGCAGTAATGCAGGATAAAGTATTAATTGGGGTTATAAACCAAAAAGACTTAGTAAAACTTGGTATCTAATGAAGATTTTAATTATGGGTTTATCAGGGAGCGGCAAAACCTTTCTATCAAAGCTTTTACAAAAAGAATTATCTTGTGCTTGGTATAATGCTGACAATCTCAGAGAAATGGCAAATGACTGGGATTTTTCAAGTGAAGGACGAAAGAGGCAAAGTTTTAGAATGAAAGCATTAGCTGATTTTGAAAAAGCAAATGGAAGGTTAGTTATTTGTGATTTCATATGTCCCACAAAAGAAGCAAGAAAAATATTTGATGCTGACTATTGTATTTGGATGGATACAATAAAAGAAAGCAATTACGAGGATACAGATAAAATTTTTGAGGAGCCTAAGAAATTTAATCTAAAGATTTCAAGCTGGGATCAATATAACCCAAAAGAAATAGCTGAATTGATAACAAATGTTTGATTCAAAGAAACCCACTGTACTTCTTCTTGGAAGATGGCAGCCATGGCACGATGGACATCTTGCACTTTTTAAGAGAGCTATTGCAAAGACTGGTCAGGTAGTAATTCAGGTTAGAGATGTTAAAGATTCATCAGGAGGTGAGGGTCAAGATGATAACCCTTTTTCATATGATGAAATAGCTAATGATATTGAAAAAAAACTTTTGACTTTTGGTTATAAGCTAAATGAAGACTTCATAATTCAGCTTGTACCAAATATTACAAATATAACCTATGGAAGAGGAGTAGGATATAGAATAGAAGAAGAGACATTTGAATCTAACATTGAATCTATTAGTGCTACAAAGATTCGTAAAAATTTAAGGGATCAAGGTAAAATTAAGTAAATTGGCTGGGTGGCAGAGTGGTCATGCAGCGGACTGCAAATCCGTGTACGCCGGTTCGATTCCGGCCTCAGCCTCCACTCAATAAATAATTTTAATAATAAAAAAAGTGTATAATTCTTTCAATTGCCCAGGTGGTGGAATTGGTAGACACAAGGGATTTAAAATCCCTCGAAGGCAACTTCGTGCCGGTTCAAGTCCGGCTCTGGGCACCAAAATTTTATGAAAAATAAATGGCTTATCGCCTTATATAAAATTAACGAAGTTAAAAGAGTTGAAGCCAATCTATCAAGTCAAAAATTTAAATATTATTTACCAAAGATAACAACAACAAAAACTAATTCCAATCCTAAGGTCGAGGTCCTTTTCCCTGGGTACATATTTATAAATACTAGTCCTGAAAATTATTCAGTTCTTAAATATACTAAGGGCATAAAAGATATTTTAAAGTTTGGAGATCAGATCTCCTCTCTATCCAGTGATGAGATTAAAGCTATGCAAATGGTAGAAAAAACATCAAAATCTACTCCTTTATTAAGACAGCTTAAAATAGGTCAAGATGCATTTGTAAAAAAGGGATCTTTAAAAGGGAATATAGTTAAAATCTGCTCACTACCTTCAAAAGATAGAGTTGGCATCCTTCTGCACTTTCTTGGCTCGGTTCGAAGAGTTCTTATATCCGAAAAAGATCTCATCTTTTAAAAAAATATTGCCTAAAAAAACACATAAGAATACAATAGTTCAACAGTTAAACGGTGCAAATTAAATAGATATTTTAATTATTAATCCGTGCGGTAGCTATTACTTTAAGTTATTTTTATTTGTAATTAGCTAATAAAAAATTAACAACTACCTATGACAAAACAACAAACAATAACTGAGGATCATCTAGATCTGATGCACTATATTCAAGAGGATGGGAAAGCATCTCAAAGAAAAATATCTAAAAATACTGGCTTTAGTTTAGGTAAGGTAAATTATTGCATAAAGGGATTGATAGATATTGGTTATGTAAAGATACAAAATTTTAATAAATCATCTAAAAAAATGAATTATTTGTATATTTTAACTCCAAAGGGCGTCCAGCAAAAAACAGCCATAACGAAGAAATTTATTATCAAAAAGAAACAAGAATACGATAAACTTAATTCATACATAAATAAATAACTTTTTATGCAAGCAAATCAAAGCAATAAACACTCTGAAGATTTTGAAGACGAAATAGATTTAGTAGAACTTTTTAAAGTTCTCTGGGATGGAAAATGGATTATTATTTTCTTTACTACTTTTGTATCAATAGTTGGAGTAATTTACAGTCTTTCTTTACCTAATATTTACACATCCAAAGCTTTATTGGTTCCTGTCAATTCATCCAGTAGTATGCCAGGCGCTCTTCGAGGATATGCTGGACTTGCCGGACTCGCTGGGATAAGTACTCCAACTATAGGCGATGAAGGCAATTCTGCAAAAGCCCTCGAAAAAATTACTTCCTTAAGCTTTTTTGAGAATAATATTCTGCCAAATATTTTTCTTCCTGATCTCATGGCTGTTAAGTCTTGGAATTCTGGAACAAATAAACTGAATTACGACGAGAGTATCTATATAAGTGAAAGTAAAAAATGGGTACAAATGCCAAGTGCCCAAGAAAGCTTTAGGTCGTTCAGCAGCCACTTAAGCTTTAGTGAAGATAAAAAATCTGGATTTATATCCCTATCAATCAAACATCAATCACCATTTATTGCTAAGGAATGGGCTGAGTTAGTTATTGATGAAGTTAATTCTTTTTATAGGCAAAAAGATAAATTAGAGTCAGAAAAAGCTGTCAGATATCTCAATCAACAGATTTCAATTACTTCTCTATCAGAAATAAAGCAAGTCTTGGCTCAACTCTTACAAGAAGAAACACAAAAATTAACACTAATCGAAGCTAATGAAGCCTTTGTTTTTGATTACATTGACCCTCCTGCTGTTATGGAAAAGAAATCAGAGCCTGTAAGATCTTATATCAGCATCATAAGCGCAATATTTGGAGGTTTGTTAAGTATTATATTGGTTTTTATAAGGCATTATTTTTTTAAATGGACCTCACCTAATTAATAAATAAAGGCCATTACTTTATTTCAACCATCAATTTTCAGAGCTTTAAAGAAATTAAAATAGGATCTTAAACTTGATATCTTGAAGTAATAAATAACTTAAAATTAAAAAATAGACTTAGGAAATGGATAAAACAAAAATTACTGTTGTAGGTTCAGGCTATGTTGGTATGTCGCTGGCAGTCTTGCTTGGTCAGCATAATGATGTGATTATTCTTGATGTTGATTCAGCTCGTGTCGATGAGGTTAATAACAAGAAGTCTACTGTTGCCGATCCTGAAATAGAAATATTTTTGGCTGAAAAAGAAATTAGCTTGACTGCAACTACAGATAAGCAGGAAGCTTACAAGGAAGCCAGCTTTGTGGTGGTGGCAACTCCAACTAATTATGATTCTGAAACTAAAAGATTTGATACCAGCTCGGTTGATAGCGTTGTAAAAGATGCTTTAGAATTAAGCCCCCATGCGATCGTGGTAATCAAGTCAACCATACCTGTAGGCCACACAAAATTATTGCAAGAAAAGCATGCAACAGACCGTATAATATTCTCACCTGAATTTTTACGAGAGGGCCAGGCGCTAAGAGATAACCTCTTCCCGTCCAGAATTATTGTGGGTAATCAACTTAATGCTGGAAAAGCATTTGCTAATTTACTAGTTCAAGGCGCCAAGAAAAAAAACATAGAAACTTTGTTTATTAAATCAACCGAAGCTGAGGCTGTTAAGTTATTCGCAAATACCTACCTTGCAATGCGCGTGTCTTTTTTTAATGAATTAGACTCTTATGCTGAAGTTAATGAACTTAATTCTAGAGAAATAATTGAAGGAATGTGCTTAGACCCGCGTATAGGATCTCATTATAACAATCCATCATTTGGTTATGGTGGTTATTGTTTGCCAAAAGATACTAAGCAGTTGAAAGCTAATTTTCAAGATGTGCCTCATAGCTTAATAAGTGCTATTGTTGATGCAAACTCCATTCGAAAAGATTTTATTGCAAATTCAATTATAGCTAAAAACCCAAAAGTGGTCGGCGTTCATAGGTTGATTATGAAAAGTGGCTCAGACAATTATAGAGCATCCGCCATTCATGGTATTATGGAGCGCATTAAGGCCAAGGGTATTCAGGTAATTATTTTTGAACCTGTTATCGAAGAAGTTGATTTTTTTAATTCTAAAGTAATCAAAGATTTAGATGAGTTTAAGAAGCTATCTGACTTGATTGTAGCTAATCGTATGTCAGATGAGCTTATTAGTGTAAAAAATAAAGTTTATACAAGAGATTTGTTTAATAATTATTAACTTGATCATATGAAAGTATTAGTAACAGGAAGTGCTGGTTTTATTGGTTCAGCCCTATCAATTAGATTGCTAGATCGAGGCGATGAAGTAATAGGAATTGATAATCATAATAATTATTATGATCCTGCACTCAAAGAGGCAAGACTCGCAAGACATATTGATCATGATAAGTACACTCATATTCATATGGATATTGAAAATGGTGAAGCTGTAAAAGAGTTATTTAAAGAGCATGAGTTTGATAGTGTTGTAAATTTAGCTGCTCAAGCAGGAGTTCGCTATTCTATTGAAAACCCACTCGCCTACATTAATACCAATATGGTAGGTTTTGGTCATATATTAGAGGGTTGTCGACATAACAATGTTGGTCACCTCGTTTATGCCTCTAGTAGTTCAGTTTATGGCTCTAATACCAAAATGCCCTTCTCAATCCATGATAATGTTGATCATCCATTGAGTCTTTATGCTGCAAGCAAAAAAGCTAATGAGTTAATGGCGCATACCTATAGCAGCCTTTATAACCTCCCAACTACTGGACTTCGTTTTTTTACGGTATATGGTCCTTGGGGTCGTCCTGATATGGCACTTTTTAAATTCACAAAGGCAATATTAGCTGGTCAGAAACTACAGGTTTTTAACTACGGTAATCATCGCAGAGACTTTACCTATGTTGATGATATTGTTGAAGGCGTAATAAGAGTTCTTGATAAGCCTGCTGATTCAAACCCTGATTGGAGTGGCGATAATCCTGATTCAGCAACTTCTTTTGCTCCATGGCGTGTTTATAATATTGGAAATAACTCACCGGTTGAACTAATGGATTATATAAAAGCTATTGAGAGTGCTTTAGGCATTGTTGCTAAAAAAGAACTCCTGCCGTTGCAGCCTGGAGATGTTCCAGATACATATGCTGACGTTGATGACTTGGTAAAGGAATTTGACTACAAACCATCCATGAGTGTAACGCAGGGTGTTAAGAATTTTGTTAATTGGTACAAGCAATATCACAACCTATGAAAAATATAAAAATAGCCATCATCGGATTAGGTTATGTTGGCTTACCTTTGGCAATCGAATTTGGAAAAGTCTATAAGACCATAGGTTTTGATATTAAAGAGGATAGAATCAAAGAACTATTAGCTGGAAAAGACTCTACGCTTGAAGTTACGTCTGAAGAACTAAAAGAATCAAAAATGCTTACCTTTACAAAAGATTTAAGTGATATTCAAAGTTGTAATATTTATATCATTACTGTGCCTACGCCAATTGATAAGTTTAAAAAACCTGATTTATTTCCACTAGAAAGTGCTAGTGAAACTGTTGGCAATCTTTTGAAAAAAGATGACATTGTTATTTATGAATCTACCGTTTTTCCAGGTGCAACAGAAGAGATTTGTGTGCCAATACTTGAAGAGCAATCTGGTTTGAGCTACAACAAAGATTTTTATTGTGGTTACTCTCCTGAAAGAATTAATCCGGGCGATAAAGAACACCGAATTACAATGATTAAAAAAGTCACATCAGGTTCAACAGAAGAAATAGCTGATAAGGTAGATGCACTTTATCAAAGCATAATAGTTGCGGGTACTTACAAAGCTGAGAGCATCAAGGTAGCTGAAGCAGCCAAAGTTATTGAAAACACTCAGAGAGATGTAAATATTGCTCTTATTAATGAACTTTCTGTAATCTTTAATAAATTAGGAATTAATACTGAATCAGTCCTTAAAGCAGCAGGAACAAAATGGAATTTTCTTCCTTTTCAACCAGGCTTGGTAGGCGGACATTGTATCGGAGTTGATCCATATTATTTGACCCATAAGGCTATTTCAGTAGGCTACCAACCTGAGATTATTCTTTCTGGTCGGCGAATAAATGATGGTATGGGGAATCATATTGCTGATGAAGTGGCTAAGTTAATGACTAAAAAAAATATTCATTTGGTTGATGCAAACGTATTAATTATGGGTTTAGCCTTTAAGGAAAATACACCTGATTTAAGAAATACAGGTGTTATTAATCTTTTTGAAACACTCAAGAGTTATAACTGCAACGTAGATATATATGATCCATGGGTTGATAAAGATGAGGCATTATTTGAGTTTGGCATTAAACCAATTAAAAAACCAATGGAAGGTAAATACGATGCAGTATTGCTTGCTGTTGCTCATGATGATTTTAAAGAGTTATCTTCTGAACAAATAAAAGCCTTTTGTAAAAGTAATCATATTTTATTCGATGTAAAGTATCTGCTAAATGCAAATGAAGTGGATGGAAGGCTATAAAATAATAAAATATGAACTTAACAAATAATAAACTGAAGAAATTGATATGGTATTTGGATATCAATTATTTTAAATTAAAGAGGAAGCAATGTTAAAAAATTCAACAATTTTGATTACGGGTGGAACAGGCTCATTTGGACACTCTTTTGTACCTATGACATTAAAAGAGTATAACCCAAAAAAAATAGTTATATTTTCTCGTGATGAAATGAAACAGTGGGAAATGGCTAAGTTATTTAAAGATGATCATCGTATAAGATTTATTATTGGGGATGTACGCGATAAAGATAGATTATACAGAGCATTAGATGGCATTGATTACGTTATTCATGCAGCAGCGACAAAGATTGTTCCAACTGCAGAGTATGATCCGTTTGAATGTGTAAAAACAAATGTAATTGGCACAATGAATCTTATTGACGCTTGTATTGATCAAGGAGTAAGACGTATCGTAGCCCTTTCTACTGATAAGGCAAGTAGTCCAGCAAATTTATATGGAGCAACTAAACTCACTTCTGACAGGCTGTTTGTATCAGGGAATTCTTACACTGGAAGTCATAATACAAGCTTCTCAGTTGTAAGATATGGTAATGTGATGGGCTCAAGGGGTTCTGTAATTCCGTTTTTTAAGTCTATTGCTAAAGATGGTGTTTTACCAATTACAGATAAGCGAATGACCAGGTTTATGATTTCGTTAGAGGAAGGTGTTGAGTTAGTCTGGCACGCTTTTCATGACATGAAAGGTGGCGAGATATATGTTAAAAAAATTCCATCTATGAAAGTTACTGATATAGCATTGGCTGTTAATGACAAAGCAAAACATGAAGAAGTTGGCATTAGGCCAGGAGAAAAACTTCACGAGCAAATGATAGGGATTGAAGATGCTCCCTATACATATGAGTATCCTGATTATTTTAAAATACTGCCTTCTATAAATGCGTGGAGTGATGATCCTGAAAGGGTAGGAGCTGGTATTAAAGTTGATCCAGACTTTACATATTGCTCTGATAATAACAAAGAGTGGATGGAAATCTCTCAACTGAAAGATTGGATAAAGCTAAATCGAAATAAAATCGGCAATATCTAATAATGATGTTCTTAAGATAGAGGATTCTTATAAAAATAATTTAACTATGATTAAAGAATCCTTTTATCAAAATTTTTTAAAATTTAAAAATATCCTTGATTAGTGAAATATAAAAAATTATGGTCTTTGCTATCTAAGGCAGAGAGAAAGGAGACAATGGTATTACTGGTAATGATACTAATTATGTCACTCCTTGATGTTGCAGGCGTTGCATCAATTCTTCCTTTTATCACAATTCTTGGAAGCCCAGAGCTAGTTGAAACAAATGCAATCTTGTCGTGGGCTTACAATTATTTTGGATTTACTGCTAAATCTGAATTTTTCTTTTTTCTTGGCGGATTAGTTTTTGTTACTCTAATAATCTCTCTTGCATGGAAAACAGCTACTCAATACAAACTTCTCAGTTTTGTTTTTATGCGCGAACACAGTATAGGTGTGCGTATGTTTGAAGGCTACTTAAATCAGCCTTATCACTGGTTTCTTGATCGCAATAGTTCAGAATTGGGTAAAAATCTTCTATCTGAATTACGCGAGTTATTATCTAAGATGTTATTACCTTCAATAAATGTAATCTCACAAGGTACAGTTTCGTTATTAATGTTGATAATGCTTTTAATAGTTGACTTTCAATTAGCACTAACTGTAGCAGCAGTATTAGGATTATTTTATGGCACGCTTTACAAAGCTATATCAAAACTATTAGTGCGTATGGGAAGTTTGCGATATGACTCTAATCGCGAACGGTTTAAGGTTGCTACTGAGTCTTTATTTGCAATAAAAGAAGTCAAGCTTGGAGGTGTTGAAAACTTATACTTACAAAGGTTCAATAGTTCAGCCAAAGAATTTGCAAAAAATGAAGCACAATTGAAAACAATTACAGCATTGCCACGTTATGCGCTTGAGGCTATAGCATTTGGTGGAATGGTTCTAGTGCTATTGAGTGTTCTTGACGATAAGAATGGCGTGTCACAAATTTTACCAATTGTTGCATTGTATGCTTTCGCTGGTTATCGTCTTCTTCCTGCAATGCAGGCACTATATAGCAATTTGACCTCATTACGTTTTGCCGAAACGATAATAAATGAGTTATATAAAGAAATTGAAGATCTTGAAAAAGTTGATAAAAAGAAAGATAAGCAAAATATTTCATTCTTAGACAAAATAACATTAAATAATGTTAGTTTTAATTATCCGGGCACAGGTATAAACGTATTAAATGATATCTCTCTAACTATCCCAGTAAATAGCATGGTGGGCTTTGTCGGTTTAACTGGAAGCGGTAAAACTACCTTGGTCGATATAATATTGGGTCTGCTAGAATCACAAAAAGGCAGCTTAAAAGTAGATAACACTGAAATTAATTCAAAAAATATAACTAATTGGCAAAGAAAACTTGGCTATGTGCCGCAGCAGATTTCTTTAATAGATGCATCGTTGGCAGAGAATATTGCCTTTGGTGTTAAGAAGGATGAAATTAATATGGAGACTATTCATAATGTTTCCCGTATTGCGAATTTGCATGATTTTGTGAATAACAAACTTAAAGATGGTTACAACACCGCCATTGGTGAGCGAGGAGTGAAGCTTTCAGGTGGACAGCGTCAGAGAGTTGGTCTAGCTAGAGCTCTTTATCATAATCCATCTGTTCTAGTACTTGATGAAGCTACAAGCGCACTTGACAATACTACTGAAAGATTGGTGATGGACTCTATTAAAAAATTAGGTCAGAAAATTACAATAATAATTATTGCTCATCGCTTAAGCACCATACGTGATTGTGACACTATATATCATTTGGATAAGGGCAAAATTATATCCGAAGGAACATATGGAGAGCTTTTAAAAAGTGATAAAAAGTTTTTAGAAATGGTAGATTATGAAGAAAGATAAAAATAAACAAGCTGTAACATTTTTATCAGGATCAGCAGGAGAATTAGATTGGATGCTACCTATGCTTGATTATTTGTCTAAATTAAAGTTCAAAATAAAAATTATTTATTTATCAAGGCATGTCAAAAAAAGTGTAGATAATAACCTCTTTTTGACCAACTATATAAATCAATCTGGTAATGAGCTCGAAACAGTATCTTGTGGTGGCTATTTTTATGAATTAATAGAAAAATGTGGTTATTTGATGCACCGCATTAACATAAAATTAAAAAAACCTAGATTATTAAGTATTTTTTTTTATGTGATTGATAAGTTTTGCAAAAGTATTTTTATAAACCAACTACCTAGAAATATTTTTCAAAAAGATGGAGAAGGAACTATAATATTTTCTGAATCTCCAAGTTTAAGAAGACCCAGAGATAAGTGGTTAAAAAAAATATTCAATAAATCAATTTTCTTTTATTGTCCGCATTCTCCACACATCTATACATCAGATATTGATCGGAAATATTCGGAGAATGACCATATAGATACGAAAAAAAATTATTTCTTGTTAATGGGCCACCCTTCAGATTATTTTTCAGTTGATGATGAGCATGAATATGCTGCATCAGATCTAGAAAAAGTATTTATCGGCCATCCTAAATATTCAAAACAATGGCTTCATGCTCGTAAACAAGAGGCAAGATCTTTCCGTTCTAGTTCTGCAAACAGAAAGGAATTAAATGTCCTAGTAATTAGCAGAGGCTACGGAAGTTATATTGACGAAGATCGCCAGAGACAATTAATAGAAACAACAGTGCAAGTAATTCAAGATCAAATACCTAATTACAATATGTTCGTCAAGAAACATCCAAGAGAAATAGATTCGCACTGGGACAAAATTATAGAAGACCACTCTTCAATAAAAATTGTTAAAGACCATATATTAGATATTGCGACTAAGGTTGATTTTGCTATTACATTTTGGTCTTCTGGTGCTATTGACTGCAATACCTTAGGGGTTCCGGTAATAGAGTTTTATGATCCAAACAAGAACCCTAAACAGCAAATCTCTGAAGGAAATAATTTCACCACAATATATCGAAAGTTAGGTCTGGTTTATGCTGCTGATGATGAAAAAGATCTTTCTAAAGCAATTTCTGGCCTGCTGACAAGCGAATCGAATATGCAAATAAAAAAACCTCATTTTTTTTATGATAATTTGATAGCGAGATCTGAACTTTGGGAAGAAAAAATTAAGAAAATACTTTCGACAAAAAATTTGCTTGATAATTAAAGTGAAAATTGAAAACAATTACTAGATTGCTAATTTCAAAAATAATTTAACTAAAGCACATTAAAAAATATAAAATAGGAGAATTCGCACATGGCTAATTTAAATACTTACATCAAAAGACTTAAGGATCAGGATTACAGAGAGTTGTTGCCAAAAAAGATTTGGATGCTCCTTACGAGATTGATATCAAGGATTTTCATAAGGTTTTTTTCTAAATCACGGCATTTATTTATTCTAGATCTTGATAAAGGTTCAGATCAAAATTTATATTCGTTACATAATTATGGAAATTCTTCAATTTATGTAAAAAATCAACAAGTCAAAACTGCTAAAAAAATAGCTGAAGGATATGATAAATCATGGTGCTCTGAAGAGACTATTTCTAAAATATCGAGTTATTTGGTTAGCAAGCGTGGTGAAGAAAAGTTTAAAGGTATTTGTCATGGTACACGGGTTGGAATGGAGGTTCAGTGGTTTAATAGTCATTTGCCAACCGGATCATATGTTTTTGGTACAGATATTGAGCCAAGCGCAACAAAATATTCTGATACGATTGAGCATGATTTTCATGAGGCGAAGGAAGAATGGCTTAATAGTTTTGACTTTGTTTATTCGAACTCTCATGATCATGCAAAAAATCCTAAAAAGGCTATAGGAAATTGGCTACAAACTTTAAATGATAATGGTTTTTTATTTTTAGAGCATAGCCGGTCACACGGGAAGAAATTCCAGGATGATGCTGATTGCTGGGGTGTTGAGACTGAAGTTCTGCCTTTCTTATTTCTTAAGTGGTTTGGGGGAGATTTTGCTGTAATTGATACAATCCCAGTAAAAGAAAGTAATGCACATCACATATTAGTCGTGGGGAGGGTTTAATGAAGGAATTTGATATTATTGTTATTGGCGCCGGTTTATATGTATGTGGTAAGGGAACCTCAGGTTATGGGACTATTCTACCTGCAATATTTGAATGGAAGAGAGAAAATGAAGACATAGGAGATGTCCATGTTGTCTCAACTACTGCTAAATCTTCAAAAGAGCTCTTGCAAAAAGTTAGAGATTTAGAGATTAAGACTGGTATAAAAGTTGATGTTAAAGCCTATCCAGAAAATGATTCAAAGGATAAGAATGCTTACAAACAGGTATTGAATAATTGTAAAAAACCTGCATGTGCAATCATTGCCGTTCCAGATCATTTACATCACCAAATTACTAAAGATTGTCTTGATGCAGGACTGCATGCTCTTGTGGTTAAACCGCTTACACCAACCTCAGAAGAAGGTTTAGATCTTGTCAATCTTGCTCAAAAAAATGAACTTTATGGAGCTGTAGAATTTCACAAACGTTGGGATAAATCTAACATCATATTGCAAGATAAAATTAAATCAGGAGCTCTTGGGGCACCATTGAATTGTTGGGTTGAGTACAGTCAACGCAAGACTATACCTACCTTATATTTTAAAAAGTGGGCATCACAAACAAGTGTACTTCAGTATTTAGGAGTCCACTACATTGATGCAATTAGATTTGTAACATCTGCATCTCCAAAGCGAGTTATGGCGATTGGTCAAAAGTCTGAAATTATTCAGCACGGCATTGATACTTATGATGCAATTCAATGTGTTGTTGAGTGGGAAATGCCCAATGGAGCTCCATTTACTGAAACAATATTAACGAATTGGATTGATCCAGAAAACAGTACAGCAATGTCAGACCAGAAAATAAAGTTTGTAGGTACAAAAGGTCGCTATGAAGCTGATCAAAAAGAGCGCGGCATCAGCATCAACACTGATGATCCTGGATTTGAACATATTAATCCAGATTTTTGTATGCCATATGGTAATAGAGATGGAAGAATTCAGTGGCGAGGATATGGTATTGAATGTATTACAACTTTTTTAGATGATGTGATTGCTCTTGAGGATGGAAATATAAACTTAGAACAACTACAAATTGAAAGACCAAGTTTTAGGGAAGCTCTAATTAGTACAATAGTTATTGAGGCTGCACACAAAAGTCTTAATGAAGGATCTAAATGGCAAACAATAGAGATATAAGTAGAATCAGGTTCTATATTTGAGTTTCTTATATTAAAGATAAAAAGTTATTAAGTATCGATTATGAACATCTGTATGATACCAGTGAGAAAGGGTTCTCAAAGGCTTGCTAAAAAAAATTACCTTAAAATTAATGGCAAGGCAGTTTATGAAATTGCTATTGAAAAAGCACTTTCTGTAAATTTATTCGACAAAATAGTTCTAAATACGGATGATCCAACTTTAGAATCTGTTGTTTCAAAGTTTGGTATTGATTTTTATTTAAGAGAAGCAGAATTAGCTTCTTCAGAAGCAACCAGTGAAATGGTGGTGCTAGATTTCTTAAGAAAATATAGTTGCGACCGAGTGTTTTGGCTTAATACAGTATCACCGTTGCAAACACTAAATGATATTGAGACTTTTTTTCATAAAACAATTGATAGTAATTCTTCATCTTCAGTTGCAGTCACTAAACATCAGGTACATGCTTACTTCGAAGGACAACCTCTAAATTATAATTGGAGTCAGAATTTTGCAAAGACCCAGGATATGGCTCCAGTTATATGTTTCAATTACTCAATGATGTCTTGGCATAAGAATGAAATAGAGATGCTAGAAAATGGTCAGCTATTTAATGAATCAACAAAAATGATAGAATCATCAATTTGGAGCAACATATTGCTCAAGTCAAAAGATGATTTTATTTTGATTGAAAAGCTTTCAGCTATCTCACCTAAATAAATTTATGACTAATAAATTAATAAATTTCAATGAAAAATAATTACCCAAGAGTGCTCGATCTTCGAGAAAAAGCGATTAAAAGAATTCCATTCTTTTGTTCAGAATACCTTTTTTCAGGAACTGGAAATGACAAAGTTGCAAAGGCTAATAGTAATATTTTCAATCATATATTTTTAACACCTAGATATCTAAAGGGTACAGTTAAACCTTCTACCAAACAAAATATCTTAGGTATGGAATATTCAGCACCTTTTGGAGTAGCACCAATGGGGTCGGCAGGTTTGATTTGGCCTGGCGCTGAAACAGCCCTAGCTAAAATGTGTACTGAAAAAGATATCCCATACTGTCTTTCTTCGGTAGCATCTCTTTCATTGGAGCAAGTTGCTCCGAATTTAAATGGCAAAGCTTGGTTTCAGCTATATCCACCCAAAGATAAAACAATCAGAGATGATATTATTAAAAGAGCTCTCGCTGCTGATTATAGTGCCTTGGTTGTTACTGTCGACATACCTGCCACTAGTAGAAAAGAAAGACTTCTAAAAGCCGGTATTACAATTCCACCAAAACTAAACTTTAGAACATTTTTTCAAGCCCTATTAAAACCAGTATGGGCTTTTTCCACTTTGTTGCATGGGATTCCATCATTTGGAACAATGACAAAATATGAATTCTTTAGTCAAGATAAAATTGATAATGGTTGGAATGAAATGCCTCGATATGTTGATTGGCAGTATCTTGAGGAAATAAAGGAATTATGGAATAAGCCAATAATCTTAAAGGGTATATTAGATGCAGATGATGCACTTAAGGCTTCAACTATAGTCGATGCAGTATGGCTTTCAAATCATGGAGGTAGGCAAATAGATGTTGTACCAAGTCCACTGCAATTATTACCAAATATAAGAAATAAACTAGGAAAGGATTTTCCTATAATTATTGATAGTGGGTTTTCCTCTGGACAAGATATTTCTAAGGCATTAGCTTTAGGAGCTGATTTCGTGATGTTAGGTAGACCATTTATGATTGGTATAGCGGCTTTGGGGATTAAAGGAGCTGAACATATTCATTACATTTTACACGATGAATTATCTAATGTTATGGAACAGATGTGCTGTAAGGATATATCTGAAATTAAGTCACAAAATACTACTGTTTCAAATGAATTTTTTCTTTATGATTCAGGAGAGTTTAAATAATTATGAATTATGATGTAGTAATAAGATGCAGAAATGAAATGGAGTGGCTTCCAAGAGTAATTGAATCGATAAAAAAGCAGACTATAGAACCATCAAAAATTATTTTGGTTGATAACTCAAGTACTGATGGATCTCAAGAATATGCAATTGAACAAGGCTGTAATGTGGTGAAATATGATAAATCTGAATTTAATTATAGTTATGCTTTAAATATTGGTGTTAAAGAAACTTCTCAGAATGAAATTTTAATTTTATCTGCTCATTGTGAAATTTTAACTCCTAATTCGGTAGAGAAGCTTATTGAGGTTCGTCATAAATATAATGCAGCAGGTGTTTATGGAAGACAAATCCCAACAGTAAATAGCAATCCTGTTGATACCAGAGACTTGATTACTGTTTTTGGAAGGGAAGAAATTGTATTTAAAAAGCACCCATTTTTTCATAATGCTTTTTCATTGATAGATCGAAAAGCTTGGGAAAATTGCCCTTTCAATGAAAATCAAAATGGTGTTGAGGATAGGTTTTGGGCGCGAGAGCAAGCATTAAAAGGTAGAAAAATAGTTTATGAACCAGAATCTGTTGTTTTTCATGAACATGGACTTAATCAAGGCGCTTCAATGGAACGAGCACTTCGAGTGTGCAGATCTTTAGAAGATTTTCATAAAGATGACATTTTTGATTGGCCGTCTTTCAAGGAATATTCATGAATTCGTTGACTATTTTCATTAGTACTTTAATAAATTCATTTTTAGAGGTGCAATGATGATTCCATATGGTCGCCAAGATATCTCAGAAGAAGATATAGCTGAAGTAGTTGAGACTCTTAAGTCAGATTTTCTAACTCAAGGTCCTAAGGCTCCACTTTTTGAAAAAATTGTTGCTGATTATTGTGGATCAAAACATGGCGTAGCAGCAAATAGTGCAACCTCAGCTCTTCATATTGCTTGCATGGCGCTAAATCTCTCAATAGGCGATAGGTTATGGACCAGCCCAAACTCATTTGTTGCTTCTGCTAATTGTGCTCTTTATTGCGGAGCCAAGGTTGATTTTGTTGATATTGATCCATCGACCTATAATTTATCTATAAACGCTTTAGAAAAAAAACTAATCCAAGCTAAGCAAGATAATAAACTTCCCAAGATAGTCATACCTGTGCACTTTGCAGGACAATCATGTGATATGGAGAAGATCCATTCACTCGGTAAAGAGTATGGCTTCAAGATTATTGAAGATGCTTCTCATTCAATAGGGGGTAGCTATAAGAAAAACAAAATTGGTATGTGTGAGTTTTCTGATATTACTGTTTTTAGCTTTCATCCAGTGAAAATCATAACTACAGCTGAAGGTGGAATGGCAACGACTAATGATAGCAATCTGTTTGAGCGAATGCAGTTATTTCGAACCCACGGAGTCACTCGAGATCCAAAATTGATGACAAAAAAAACCGAAGGTGAATGGTATTATCAGCAAGTAGACTTAGGCTTTAACTATCGCATGACAGAGCTTCAAGCTGCGTTAGGTATCAGTCAGATGCGTCGTGTCGATGAATTTGTAAATAAAAGAAAAATCTTAAAAAATAGATATGATGAGTTATTGAGTGGACTACCAGTCATTAAACCTTATCACTCTAATGACAATATTTCTGCACTTCACCTTTATCCCATTCAAATAGATACGAGCATAACTAAAGTTTGCCGTGATAATGTATTCAATTTTCTAAAAAAAGGTGGCATTGGCGTTAATGTTCATTACATTCCTATACATACTCAGCCTTATTATCAGGAGATGGGATTTGAATATGGAGATTTTCCAATTTCTGAAGACTATTACAATAATGCCATAAGTCTTCCTTTATTCTCTCAAATGAGTTTTGAAGAACAAGATAAGGTTGTAAATACCTTAAAAAAAGCCTTTAAACAGTAATTATCTAGTCATGCAAGAAAAGTTATTTGAAATCATCAAAAAACACTTTCCTTACTCCGATACTGATGACAAGGAATGGAAGAAAGTTCTTGAAAACTGCAATTCGGTTCCTTCTTGTAATTATTTACTGAGCATGGTGGAATATTATGTTTCATATAGGAAAATTAATGACGCTATAAATTTATCAATTGTTCTTTATAACAACAAAGAAGCAGTTGGAGTAATGCCTTTGATTGCCCACAAAAATGATGAGGGTGATTGGCTGCTCACTAGCAACGGTGTAGAAATTGTAGAGCCTATATTTAGCAAGTCACTCGCTCGTAAAGTTAAGAAGAGACTTGAGAGAGAATTGAGAGATTTGATCTATGATCTATCAAAAGAACTCAATATCCAACAATGCCAGTTTATTAATAATGAGTTCTTTGAGCTATCAAGTTGGTATTTTATCTGGGCTGAGAGAGCAAAAGAAGTATTTTCGACACACCACATCCTTGTAGATTTATCTCTAAGCCTTCAAGATATCCGTTTAAAGTTTAGGAAGAGTTTTAAGCCATTTATTAATAAAGGATTAAGAGAATGGAGAGTAGAAGTTCACGAAAAAGTTACTAGTGAATTATTTGAATCATTTAGATTATTACACAAGTCAGTTGCAGGAAGAACAACTAGACCAATTGAGAGTTGGAATAAACAAAAAGAACAAATTGATTCTATGGAATCATTTATCGTATCAGTAACCGGAGATGACAATGTCTTGGTTGGGGCTGGTTTATTTACTTATTCTAGGGACAGTGGTTTTTATAGTGTGGGCGCATACAAGCGAGAATTATTTGAACACCCTTTGGGTCATGTTGTACAAATGAAAGCTATTGAAACATTCAAAAAAAATGGAGTAAAGTGGTACGAGATTGGCCTTAAACGCTTGAAGGTAGACAAAAAAGTACCAACTGAAAAAGAGCTCGCATTAACACATTTTAAACAAGGATTTGCAACACATATTGTTGCTCGCCAACATTTAATTGTCGATTTAAATTCTAGTTAATATGATAGTTGCAATTATTCCTGCCAGAGGAGGCAGCAAAAGAATACCAAAAAAAAATATTAAGGAATTTTTTGGTAAACCCATTATTTCTTACTCAATCAAAGCAGCTATTGATAGCAAATTATTCGATAAGGTAATTGTCTCTACAGATTGTGATGAGATTGCAAAGGTTGCAATTAAGCATGGTGCCGAGGTCCCTTTTATGAGACCAAAAGAATTAGCAGGAGATTTTTTAGGCACACATGAAGTTGTTGGGCATGCATTAAGATGGCTAGAAGATTGCGGTTATTTAATTGAGTTTGCCTGTTGTATCTACGCTACTGCTCCAATGATTCATGTAAGAGATTTAATTAAAGGCTTTGATCTTATAAAAACTGGAAACTGGAAGTCTGTTATTGCTGCTACTAAATATTCATATCCTGTATTTAGATCTTTTGAAAAACTGCCTGATGGCGGATTAAAGATGATTTTTCCTGAGCACTATAATTCAAGGTCTCAAGATTTACCTGATGTTTATCATGATGCAGGTCAATTCTATTGGGCAAAATCACAAGAATGGAAAAATAAGCCTGGTAGTTTTTCTGAAAATAACACAATAATTGAACTACCTAATTATCTTGTTCAAGATATAGACACGTTAGATGATTGGAATAAAGCTGAAAAGATTTATGAAAGCTACAAATCATAATGAACTTGCAGTAATTTGCTTAGCTGCAGGGAAGTCTCAACTGCCAGTAATTGCTAAAGCTAAATCCTTTGGATATACAATTTTTGCAATTGATCAAAATAGAAAAGCTCATGGATTTAAGTATGCAGATTATAAAATTCTTCAAAGCACATATGATGCCGATGCAATTATCAAAGAATTAGATAAATTCAGAAATAAATTTAAATGGATTGGCGTCATAAATAGAAGCTCAGGACCTCCAGTAATTACTGCGGCTAAGATATGTAAGCATTTTAATCTTCCAGGAGTTCCAGTTGAATCAGCTAAAATATTAGTAAACAAAGATCAAATGCGTAAAGCTTGTTTTGAGAGAAATATCCCCTCACCCAATTACAAAATTTATGATGTAAACGATTGTAATTCAATTAATATTGATACGCTTCCAGTTGTAGTTAAGCCTGCTTTAAGTTTAATTGGGAAAAGTGGAGTTAGTGTAATTCGTTCAAAAAATAAAATAAGATCATCAATTAATTATGCGGCAGAAAATACAATAAATAATAAAATTTTATTTGAGGAATTCTTGAAGGGTCCAGATCTCTCACTTATTAGCTTTGTTAATGATGGCGAACTGTTTCCAATTTGTCTTCTGGAGGAAATAAATATTGAAAGAAAAGACGGATCCTTTACCGCAAAGGGTTTTAAAACTCATGAATCTGATAATTATAATTGGAAGCAGCAAGCATATAATATTGCTAAAAACATAATCTTAGAATTTAATATTAAACGTTCAGCATTCATGATTTCTTTTCGCTCTGATTCAAGGAATGATTTAAGATTAATGGAGGTACATCTTGATTTAGGAGGCGATTTGATGATCGAGGCGTTTTTTCCAAAAGCTCTTCCTTTTGATTTTTTAGAGTTGGCAGTTGAGTTAGCTTCTGGGGAAGCTAAACGTATAGGAAACTTTAATGTTAAGCCCACAGCAATTTTTTATAAAGAGGGACATGGTTTATTAAGTGATAGAGATTATGAAATCTTCACAGCTAGAACAAATCATATGCTTGAGGAGAAGATTTTAAAAGCTAGTATAAATTAACGATCTTTTAATTGGAGTTATTCATTATGTTTTTTATATCTGAAGTTTCATCAAATCATGCTCAAAAAATTGAAAGGGCATTGGAGTTTATTGACCAATCTGCAGCAGCTGGGTGTGACGCAGTTAAATTTCAACTTTTTAAAGTTGAACAGTTGTTTTCTAAAGAGGTACTTGAAAATATGCCAGAAACACTAAAACGAAAACAATGGGAGTTACCTCTTGAATTTTTGCCAGTTTTAGCACAACGTTGTGCTGAGAAGAAAGTACAGTTCGGCTGCACACCATTTTATATGGATGCAGTAGTCGAACTTAGTGAATATGTAGATTTTTATAAAGTAGCCTCTTATGAGCTATTATGGGATGAATTACTCATTTCATGTGTAAAAACAGGAAAGCCACTTATTTTATCCACGGGCATGGCGACAATTGATGAAATCCAACACGCAGTCGAAGTTACTAGAAATAACGGTTGCGAAGACTTAACATTATTGCATTGCACTTCAGCTTATCCTACACCATATAAGGAGGCAAATCTTGCAGCAATTGAAACGCTAAGGAGTAAATTTGGTTGTAAAGTGGGTTGGTCAGATCACACGGTAAACCCAGGTGTCATTAGTCGAGCGGTTAATCGATGGGGCGCAGAAGTTATAGAGTTTCATTTAGATTTAGAAGGAGATGGTGCAGAATTCGAGTCAGGCCATTGCTGGTTACCAGATGATATAGCCCCAATAATTGAACAGGTGAAGCATGGATTGATCGCTGATGGAGATGGAGTAAAAAAACCTGTAACTTCTGAGATACCTGATAGAAAGTGGAGAGCCGATCCTTCAGATGGACTTCGTCCATTGAAGCCTATAAGAGATACGCTTCAAAAAAAATGAAATCGAAGATATTATTTTTTGGATGCAATAGCCATCAGATTCCTTATATACATAACCTAAAAAAAAGAGGATATCGCATAGTTGCTACAGATATAAACAAAGATGCACCAGGCATTCATCTTGCCGACTCATTTTATCATTGTGGCTACGATAATTTTGAAGGTTTAGAAAAGGTTGTTGACACTGAAGGGCCTGACGAAATAAAGCATGTTTTCACAGCTTCATCGCAATTTTCCCATCTTGGTGCTTCTCATGTGGCAAATTATCTAGGAATAAAATATCCAGATACAGTGAACATTAATATCTGTTTAGATAAAACTAAATTTTATCCACTTTTTAAAAAGAATGGAATATTAATACCAGATACTCACTACGTTAGAAATGAGGAAGAACTAGTTAAGTCCTTGAGTAAATATCCCAATGACACAAGTTTTTATCTGAAGTCTGATTTTAGTAAAAACCCAAATTATGTCTACAAAGGTTCGTCAATAGAGATCTTGAACACTAATATCAATTGGAAAAAAGATAGATATTTTCAGGAATTTTATATCTTACAAACAAACTATATTGGTGATGGAATAAGGCTTAATTTATTTCCTGATGGCTATGAGTTGTATGATTTTGAGAGTGGGAAAATTCTTAATAATAATGACTGGCCTCAATTTCATGATTTTGAGATACTTAATCATCTCTTAGATTTAAAACAGCAATTAGGAATGAATGATTGGCTCCTTAAATATGATGTTCTAATTGGATCAGATGATTATGTTGTTTTGGATATTGGCATGGATCCTCCATACAGGATGAAAAAGTATTGGGAGTTGCAAGGGCTAGATTTTATTGATTTCTATATAAATCTTTATCTAAATTCTAGTGATTAATTCTGTTATGAAGAAATGCTTTTTCAGATTAGATGTAACAGCAAGTTTGGGTTTTGGGCATATGATGCGTTGCTTAGCTGTTGCTTATGAATTAGTTAATGATTTTGATGTATTTTTTGTTGTTAAGGGAATTGAATCAGAAAGAGAACTCGAGAAGCATAATTTTGAGATAATTAAGATTTCAGAAAAGGTTAATGAAGAGGATTTTCTTTTATCATTATCATCAAAAAATCCTGATGGTATTTGGATCATTGATACAAAAAAGCAATTTCATGAAAAGTTCTTACCTAGCTTAAAAGAAAATTGTGACGTACTGCTTCTTATTGAAAATTTATCAAAAAATATGGGCTTTGCAGATGGAATTCTTTTTCCTGCAGCACATCTTGACTTTGATATCCTTGATTTTTGGTTACCAAAGGAAAAAAGAGATAAGATCTTGACTGGGTGGGATTGGATTTTACTTAGGAGTGAGATTCTTGATGCGTCGATATCAAATTCAAAGACTCCAATAGCTATAACTACTGGAGGATCTGATCCAAGCGGTGTATTTTTTAAGATATGGGAATTGTTAGAGGGAACTAATATTCATGCTACTTTTTTGATTGGAAATTCATTCATTAATAGAGATAAACTTCCAGATGCTAATAATTTTTTAAATATCATTGATTATGATATTGAGCACATTGCTTCCGCAGAAATAGTAATTTCAACTTTTGGAATAAGTGTGGCAGAGTGTCTTTTTTTAAAAAAGCCTGTTATTTCGATAGGACACTCTCATGAAAATGCAATTGGTTCAGAGATTTTAAGCCAAAGAACGCCTGCTTGTATTAATTTGGGTTATTTTGAAAATATTACAAGGGAGGTTTTGGTGAATGAAATTAAGAAATTACAACAACCAAATAAAGAGATTACATCGTGGCTAAGTCAGGGCATAATTGATGGACAGGGAGTTAATCGTGTGGTTAGCTGGATAAAAGATAGGGCAACTGGATGTTGAGAATATGCATAATTGAGAGCCATTATTCAGAACATTTAGAAAAATGTGTTGAATCGATTGGCAAAAATACTAGTTCAAATTACACCTTGAAAATCTTTAAGGAGGAAGAGACAAGGGAGCATACATTAAATACAATTTTGGGCGATCTGCCTAATCAAGATCTCATTATAGCGGCTGATGATATTGTATTTACAAAAGGCTGGGACAAGGCTTTAAAAAAACATTGGAACAGTAATAGGATTTTGGGTTTTTCTATGCTTTACCCTAAAACTAATTTAATCCAAAACAGAGGTTATCGTCTCATTTCGATCGAAGATGATGTAGCAAGTGATGCTTTAGATAAAGGCTTAAGTAAAGACGATGTTGACTACTTTGACTATAGAGACTGCCTAACAATAACAGGTTGCTTTCAGGCAATACCATCAAAAATAATAAAGGCAATACCAGAATTTCCTTTAGAGGGAAGAAATAGATTGGGAGAATTGCTTTATCATAGCCTAGCAATTAGAAAAGGTTTTGAAGTTGGAGTGCTTGGACACTTTTTAGAGCATTATGCAATTAGTACAAAAAACAACCCTAACAGTGATTTGGCTAGTGAGAGCTATTTGAAAGAAAAAAACATTTGGAAGGAAGCAACAACTCAATTCAATTTAAATGATTTTGTGGAAGAAAGAATAAACAGAGAAATTGATCAAAAGTTGATTGATTGGCTTAAAAAATCCTGTGTAATTTACGGAGCTGGAACCATAACAGAGTTTATTGGAAGTAAATTTAACTTGGAATCACATACTATATGTAGCGGCCTAAAAGAAGAGGATGGATTAATTATTTGTAATCAAGAGATTATTTATAAAGAAGATGTTAATTGGCTAAATTTTGAAAGAGTATTAATAACTGTTGAGGGAAGAGAGAAGGTAATTTCAAAAGATATTCTGAAATTAGCACCACATATCAAGATTTCAGCAGTGGTTGTTAGTAAATATGAATCTCTAAACAAATATGAGTTATTAAATGTTAATTAAAAGAATTGTTTCGACAAACTTCTTGGTAATAAAAAATTATGAATAAAAATATAGAAAATATAGCTGACTGGGTTGCATATAAATTTGTTTTAGAAGGTATAGATAGAGTTTTTGTTTACCCTGGAGGAACAATTGCTCCACTAATCAATGCTTGCATTAAATTTAATATTAAAATTGAATGTTTGAATAATGAGCAAGGCTCTGGTTATGCCGCTTTAGCTTATTCTCGAATAAATCATAGGCCCCAAGTTGTAATGGTTACATCAGGGCCTGGTGTAACAAATGTAATCTCACCTTTAGCTGATGCATATTATGATTCAACCCCATTAATCGTAATTACTGGACAAATCGGTACAGGTGACCTCACTAGCAGACTAGAAGTCAGACAAAGAGGGTTTCAAGAGACGCCAACTGTAGATATTACAAAATCAATTGCAAAAAGATCCGTCTGTCTCCTGACCGCAGATGAAGTTTTTTCTGAAGTGCCGCTTGCATTTGATTTAACAATGGATGGCAGAATGGGCCCCTGTGTTCTTGATTTTCCGATGGATATTCAAAGAACAGAGATAGACTCATACGACCTCCCCAAGAGTCGAGAGCTAAATGTTTTTGGAGATCAAGGCAATGACGAAGTAATTATTCAAGATGAGATGCTTGACACTATATCCAGTGCGACTAAACCAGTCATTTTACTCGGTCATGGTTCATTATCAGTGACCAATTATGAAATTCTAGAGGAGATAGCAGAATCTATGGATGCATTGGTGGTATCAAGCTTTTTAGGTCTTGGAAGCTTCTCTTCATCTAATAATAGATTCTTAGGCTATATTGGTCATACTGGCCATCAAATTGCCAACCTCGCTGTAGCGGAATGTGATTTGCTTTTAGTGCTCGGCTCAAGACTCGATATTAGGCAAACTGGAACAGAAGTCGATCACTTTGTAAAAAATGGGAAAGTTATATCAGTAAATAATGATTCAACTGAATTAGATAATCCAAGAGTTAATATTGATTGGCCAATCAATATGGACATAAATATCTTTTGTGAAGCCTTAGTAAGAAACATCAAAGACAATAAATATAATTTGGATACTAGTTGGAAGAAAATGATAGATGAGAAAAAAAGCATGAGGCTTGATGATATACCAAAGAAAGATTCAAAGTTTATCCAACCTAGAGAATTTCTAGATACATTATCACTCGTGATGGAAAAGCAAGAGACAATTTTAGTGACAGGAGTTGGATGCCACCAACATTGGGCTGCACGCCATCTTCCTTTTGAGCCCAAAACAAATACTTTTTTGACATCGGCTGGACATGGAACAATGGGTTACGATATTCCTTCATCAATAGGCGCTGCTATGGCATCTCCAGAAAAGAGAGTGGTATGCATTGTTGGGGATGGGTCAGCACTTATGAATATTCAAGAACTTGCCTATCTTAAAAACTCAGATTTAGATATCAAAATAATTGTATTTAATAACTCCAGGCTTGGTATTGTTTCTCAGTTTCAACTTATTACTTGGGGTGTAGATCCAACAACAGGAGATTTTAGACCTCAAGATTTTAAATCCATTGCTGAAGGTTTTGGGATTAATGCTGAAAAGATAGTAAAAAATAGTGAAATAAAAGAAAAGATTGAATGGCTCTGGAGACAAAAAGGGCCTGCTTTACTGGACGTTATGATAGATCCATCAGCAGATGTTAGACCAATGCTTCTTGCTGGACAAAAAATGGATGAGATGTGGACTGGATAATTTTGAAATGAAAACTAGAAGGAAAGTTCTTATTACTGGGGCAAGCAGAGGGATTGGAAAGTCAATTGCGGAAAGTTTTATAAAATCAGAATATGAAGTTTTTGTTGGATACAATAAATCTAAAAGAGAGGCAGAAGAGTTAGCGATAAAACCTAATGTGCATGCCATAAACATAGATGTTGGATCAACTAAATCTGTTAATACCGCTTTTGATATAATTGAATCAAGTCATGGATTCATAGATATACTTGTAAATAATGCAGGAATTTCTCAATTAAAATCTTTTGAGGATTTGGAGGATGAAGATTGGATTAATATGCTTTCCATAAATCTGATCGGTGCATTTCGTTGCTCAAAGAGAGCTCTGATTAAGATGAGAAAGAATAAGTATGGAAAAATTATAAATATTTCATCTGTTGGAGGCCAGTGGGGCGGAGTTCATCAGGTCCATTATGCTGCTTCCAAAGCCGCTCTAATAAATCTTACAAAATCAATTGCAAAGAAATATTCTAAATACGGCATTTGTACTAATGCAATTGCACCTGGGTTGGTTGAGACTGATATGACAAAGGATGAATTATCAAATATTAATCGACAAGACTTAGAGAATCAAATACCACTTGGCAGATTGGGTGAGACATCTGAGATCGCATCACTAGTATTATTTTTAGCTCGAGATGCAAGCTATATTACAGGGCAAACTTTGAATATTAATGGAGGCATTTATTTCAGCGGATAAAAACCTTCTGATAATTGGAGCAGGAGCTGAGCAAGCCCCAGCATATAAATTAGCAAAAGAGCAAGGCATTAAAACCATAGCATCTGATGCAGATCCATCTGCTCCATCGCGCATTCTTGCTGATTACTTCATCAACGCATCAACTAGAGATGCAAAAATGACTGCGAACATGGCAAAAGAATTATCAAAGGAAATTCCTATCCATGGAGTGATGACAATTGCAAATGATGTACCATATACAGTTTCATACACAGCAACTGAGCTAGGCTTGCCTTCTATTTCCAACAAATCGGCAAAAATTGCATCAGATAAGATCCTGATGAAAAAGCTTTTTATGGATAATGATATTCCTTGCCCATCTTACTATGAGATATCCACATTTAAAGAATTTAAACAGATTATTGTAAATAATAGTAAGCAAAAATTTGTAATAAAACCTAATGATGGAAGAGGTGCAAGAGGCGTCTTAATAATCGATGAGGAAATAGATTTAAACTGGGCTTACCATGAATCAATTGCATGGGGAGATTCTGGAAAGCTAATTTTGGAAGAGTACGTAGAAGGAAAGCAGTATTCAACTGAAAGCTTTATTATAGACGGTGAGTGTTTCACACCTGCAATAGCAGAAAGAAATTATTCTAGATTGAGTCAATTCAAACCATATATTATTGAAGATGGTGGAGACATACCTCCTAATCTTAGTAAATCCCAGCTTCAAAAAATAGATTGTTTAATTCTGGATAGTGCTCTAGCAATAGGGATTGAGGAAGGAATAATTAAGGGAGATATTGTTATTGATAATCTCGGGAATATAAAGATTATAGAAATTGCTGCAAGACTATCTGGAGGATGGTTTGCTACACACCAAGTGCCTGCTGCATCTGGCGTAAATTTAGTAGAGACTGTTATACATCACTCTCTATCTCTGCCAATTAATAAATCAGATCTTAGGCCAAAGTTCAACAATGCCACCTCAATTAGATATTGGTTTCCAAAGGAAGGTTATATCAAAGAAATTAATGGGATAGAAACTCTAAAGAAGACTCCCGGTCTTATAAAATATGGTTTTTTTAGAGGAAAAGGTGAAATTCAACCCCCAATCAGGATGCATCCAGATAGATTTGGCTATGTTATAGTTTCTGGAAAAGATAGAGAAGAGGCTAAGCATTTTTGCAAAATAGCTCTCGACTCTATAATTATTGAAGTCGAATAATATGAAAACTGCTTTTTATTTGAACATTTAAGTACTCAAAAAAATTAAAAAAAACTTTAAAACGGACACTTATATTTATATTTCTCACTAAGACCAAACTAATCAATGAATAAGATTTTAGCATTTGACTCAATGTATATTGTGAATCCTTTCAGAATGCTATATCTAGCATTGGTAAAAAAACTACTTAACAAGAAAGAGACTACAAATACACGATTAATTCTCTATCGGCTAGATAAAAACAATGTATTAATTCGGGATAAAAGGAACCTAAGCGGAATAGCTGTTGGGGTTCACAAAGATCAAATTGATGTAATGAGTATTAAGTTCTATCAATATATAGAAGAATCTCTGAATTGTAATGTCCTGTCAATAAAAAACCTTCAGTTGTATAAGTTGTATAACAGACAGGTAAAATTAAAATTAGCTGGTGTATTGAGGTGCGCTTATAGGATAAAAAATTTTTCTGATGATGTTGAAGGCAATATTGAAATCATAACAGATAGACAAACAGTTTCCATAATGAAACAAGCATTCTTATTTCTTGATTATGCTCCAAAAAATATTACATGGAAATCAAATAGTATGATGACTATATTAATCACTATTAACTCATTAATTATGAGGTTTGTTGCTCTTGTGAAATGGTTAGTTTCATCATGTATGCTTCCAAAAGAATACTATCACAAGCATATTGATTCTGCCGCACCAACAATTTTGATTGCTATGCCTAAAAGAAGGCCAGAAGATTTCTTCTCATCATATGTTGAAGAATTAGGGAGTCAATTTAATATCATTATATATAGTCATGGGCCCTTAAAGATTTGCCCTGAAAACTATAAACCCAAAAAAATTAAGAGAAAGATTGGCATTCTAAGAGGTATTTTTAATATTAAGAATCTATGTTTTAGCCCAGATAGCTACATAGCTGACATTCTATTAATTTTCTTTAATCATGCAAATCTCAGCATGAGTATAGATGTAGTTGACTCTATATTTTCTAATAAAATTGATGCTCTGATTAATAGACAGCAAACAAATGTTTTGGACAATTATCTAGCTATTAAGGCAAAAGCAACGGATGTTTTTATTCTAGGTGATATTTTTGAAGAAATTTTTTACTGTGATTATGCTGTTTGTTCTTCAAAGTCAAAGCATACTGGCGCACTAAAATTAGCAATAGCAGATGATACCAAAGTAGCTTATAAAGGCACTAATTCTTTAATTAAGTATCGTCTTAAAAACTTTAGTAATAAAGAAGATCGATATTTACATAAATTGCTTGGAGTTGATGCTCAAAAAAAAATCATATTTTATGCTTCCGATCCTGTTAAGGAGGAAAGTCAACGTTATTTCACAGAAAAATTTATTATGAATTATTTTTCAACTTCAGAAGATTTTATTCTCGTTTTAAAAACTCATACTCAAGACAATGGAAAGGTAACTAATTATGCATATCTTGATTCTGGAGCCCCCTCAAATCTTATTCTCATTGGGGATATTGCACAAAAGAACAGCATGGTGTCTAAAACATTTAAGTTATTTGATGATTTTGACTTTAATGCGGCCGTAAATTCTTGTGATGGATTCTTGACTACATCTTCTTCCTCCATACTTCAAGCCTTGGCATTGGGGGTTAAGTCTGGAATTGTTGATAAGTTCAATAATGGTCATTACGATTATCTTATTAATTTTAAAGCTACTATGCTCATTAATAGTGAGGAGACTTTACGATTCTTTTTAGAAAGTAAGAAATTAGATATATCAGATGAAGCTCTTGCTTACTGTGGTTTAAATAATGAAAATGAAAATTTTGATTTAGGAAAACACTTATTGAAATGCAAGAAGGAATTTGATGGAAACAAACAAAAAATACTTAATAGCTCTTCAAACAGTCTAAACTAATTATGAGTGCTTATAGTATAAAAAAAATTACGGCCATTAAATTTGTTGGATTATTATTCGCGATGATCTATGGTTTTTTTATTGTCAGCTCACTTCATTACCTATATTCCGTTGGAAGTGGAGATATAGGTTCTCTCTTATTCTTTTTTGAAAATAATGAGTCTCAACCTATTGAGTTCTTTGTTAATACTTATTCAATTAGAGGTGATGGCGCTTTCCGAATTGGAATAATGCTTTTAAGTAATTACTTGAATGTCGATTTTATAACAGTACTATCTTATCTCGCATTCATAATGTCATCATTGTTTTTTTGCATCTATTCATTACATATTAGATCATCGAAGTATTTGATTTATATATTACCTATATTTCTTATGATTTTCTTTACACCAATGGTTTCAAACTTATTTGCTTCCGGCATAAGATCTGGAATTGCTTTTACAATACTCATGGTTTCTTTTCTATACTTTAAAGGTTTCTTAAGGTACCTCTTATTTGCTTTTGCAATTCTAATTCACTTGTCAATGGCACCATTTCTTGCCTTATATCTTTTATTTTACTTACTCAAAAAGATAAGAATTAAATCACCATTCATAATTCCTTTATCTTTATTGTCATTATCCTCATTTTCCATTGTTATAGCTTCGTCCTTATTTGGATTTAATGTAACACCTGTAAGCTCAAGCATTCTATTCAATGTTTTGATTCTTTTACTTGGATTATTAATGATATTTACTAATAAAAAGGCAATCAAAAACATCTATGGGTTCATGTCTATAGGAATATTTTTTATTTACTTGTTTGGATTTATTATCGATCTCTCTTATTCAAGGTACATAGGAAATGCAATTATCCTGTATTTATTTTTCATAATTCAGGAAGGAGAAAGAGGTACAATTCAGGTTTTCACAGCAGGATATATACCATTCTTTTTCCTAGTTTCATTCTATGCAATTTCTAATACTATTTAGTTAATAAAATGAAAAAAAATATTGTCATCATTGTTAGTGCAATGAATATGGGAGGAGCGCAGAGGGTTGTCTCAATTTTATCTGATCACTGGGCTAACAATGGATATGCTGTCACATTAATTTCCACATTTACTGAAAAAACAAAAAGTCACTTCCAGATAAATAAAAATGTTACTTTAAAATATTTGACTGATAGTCCTATTTTCTCCAAAAAAAATCCTTTAAATCTCTTATGGAAGTTAATATGTTTGAGAAGAGAGATTAAGAGCCAGAATCCAGATGTAGTTATTTCATTTCTAGCTAGAGTAAATGTAGCAACAGCTTTATCAACCATTGGAATAAAGTCTTCTTTAATCATATGTGAAAGAACTTGGCCTCCTTTTGCCTCGTTAAATAAAAAGTTTTTATGGATATACAGAGTTTTATTTAAGAGAGCAAAAAAAATTATAGTGCAAACCCAAAAAAGTAAGACCTGGATGATTAAAAATTTTCCTGACATTGATGTCAAGGTAATCCCAAACCCAATTATATATCCTTTGCCTGTCTATATGGATCAATCTGTGTCTATCAATTCATTGATTTTACAAAATAGAAAAGTAATTCTTGCCTCTGGAAGGATGGTAAAATTCAAGCAGTTTGATTTATTGATAAAAGCTTTTTATCAAATAAAAGATAAATATCAAGATTGGGATTTAGTAATATTGGGCGATGGCGAAGAAAAAGATAATCTTAATAAGTTGTCATTCGAACTCGGTATTACTGATAGAGTTTTTTTCCCTGGAAAGGTTGGGAATATTGCAGAATGGTATAAAAGAGCAGATATATTTGTCTTGAGCTCTATTGTTGAAGGATTTCCTAATGTTTTATTGGAGGCAATGTCCTATGGAGTACCCTCCATTAGCTTTGACTGCGATACAGGACCAGGGGACATGATTCAGGATGGATTCAATGGTATTCTTGTTGACCCTATAGAAAAAGAGTCAGGTTTAGTAAATGCAATGAAGAAAATGATTGATAATGAAGAATTTCTTAATGACATTGCTAATAATGCTATTCGCATGAGGGATAAATATTCAGTTAGCAACATTATGCAAAAATGGAATAACATTTTAGATGGCTAATGTTTTTAAGCTATTATTAGAATCAAAAAATTCAATAAAGTTTATTTATGAAAAAAATTTCGAAGCTGTTCGACAATAGATCAAAAAAATATAATGATATTTACTCAGAATCTCATACAAAAAAATTACTTCATCAAGAAAAAAAGGTACGCGCCAAAACTACAGAGAATTTAGTGTCTCATTATCTATCATCAATAAATAATGGGATTGTGGTTGATGTTGGTTGTGGTATGGGAAATGTTCTTCTAAACCTCAGAGAGAACGGTCTTAAAGCAGAAATGTATGGTGTAGATATTTCCAAAGAGATGATACTTTTAGCAAATAGGAGTTTGAACGAAGTTGGATACGAAAATATTAATTTTACAGTCGGCAGTATAGAAGATATAAAAGTGAGCGCAAATTTGGTTTTATCTCTTGGCGTTGCAGGCTATCATCATAAACAGCAAGAATTTTTAGCTGGATTATCTAGTCTTGTCGATACTAATGGCTATCTAATTTTTTCTACTGCTAACGGCGATTCCTTTTTAAGGCTGACAAGACGTTATTTATCAAAAATACATAGCTATATTACTGGAAAAAAGAAAGTAGAATTTTCATCTATTAAAGACAAGCATGTAGAAAGTTTACTTAAAAAGAATGGATTTAAGGCACAAAAGAAAATTTATATAACTTTTGGTCTGGGATTATTTGCTTCATCAATCGAGTGTTCTATTGATAGGTGGTTTTTTAAAAACTTTAGAAATAGCTCTATGAGCAAATATCTATCATTAACTGTAATATATGTTTATAAGAGAGTTGATTAATATAACTAAAGGTTATCGCATCCTTTATAAAATAATTTTTGATATATGGAATTGTTAGGGATAAACATTTATGAAATTACTTCGTTTAACTCCTACTCTTAAGCCTACAACAACTGCTTATAATCAGTTTTCACTTGGATTCAAAGATAAAATAATCCAAACTGTGGGCTCTCTTGAAAAAGATGAGGTGCCTATAGATGAAAAAATAACTATCTTCCATGGCAATGGGTCTGTTTTTCAACTTTTTAAACTTATAAAAAGGAATATTAATGAAGTTGACTATGATGTTGTTCATATTCATAACTCAATAACAGGAATAATATTCATATTAGCAATCTTCCCTTTTAAACTTAGTTTGTTAAAAAAGACTGTATTCACAATTCATAACAG
>Ga0160422_10000217_pt1 | contig 33085 bp, 31 predicted proteins | sample Fk160mmetaG_FD_108192 | JGI IMG/M metagenome (GOLD analysis project Ga0160422, IMG submission 108192) | Marine microbial communities from the Central Pacific Ocean - Fk160115 60m metaG | ecosystem: Environmental > Aquatic > Marine > Oceanic > Photic zone | place: The Central Pacific Ocean...
CACCTGTCTTCTCATTGCAATATACATTAAAACAAGGCAAATTCCAAACATTAACTTATCGGAATCTGAACTAATCGAAGTTTTATATGGATTATGTGTGGGTCTTTTTGTATTCCTTATTCAATATGTATTTCCCGAACAAAATAGTATATTGACAGTCGCAATGAGTTTATTACTATGTAAATTGTGCAAAAATACATTTTATGCGTACAGTAATAAAGAAATTGAAAGTTTCTACGATGTCGTTGGATTAACAATCGCTGGCCTCATTTTCCTAATTAAATTCAAGTCCTAAAATGTATGTGTTTTGCTCATGAAAATCTTCGTCATCTGATATATTTTGCTCTTCCCATTGAGCTTGTACAGCATCGAAATCAGTATCTTGATGATCATCGTAAATTTCGCGATGCTCGTCACCTAATAACGCCCTGTGATGCCAAGATGTGAGAATCTGTTCTTCTGGATCAGTTTCATCTTCATATTGTTCAACTGCTTGATTAAGATACGATAAATCGGTCCCCACAATAATTGGATCTCCGAATCGAAATTCTTTTTCAAAATTGTCAGAACTAATTTTTCTATTGGACATTAAACTGGTATACATTGGTCGAAGATCCATGCTCATTACAGAATCATTTTTATTCAAATCTGATACCATACTTTTTTTTTCTTCAGTGCAAGGTACACAATACAAACCGCCAAGTATAATATTTTCAACATCCATATCGTGAATATTAAGTATGTTATTGCAATTGCAGCACTTGGAATGTTGACTTGTATATAATTCATACACTTTGAATCGTGGATATGTTTTCATTTACATGCGGTGCCAAAAATATTTTTTGTCTTCACAACGAAATGAACTGCGATACCTGCAAAAAATACAAGAATAAAATTGAAAAACTTCATCAAACTTATGAATTTGAAGTTAAAAATCTTCTTTACATCTTACAAAAAAAGGATGCTGAAATATTACGACTCATTCAAATTATTGAACAATTATCACAGTAAACCGCATGCCATTCGTGAAAAAATATTTATTCACAATTTATTCTCTAAAACGTGTGTACAATCAGCAGTAAAAAAATATATGTGAGATTATATGAAATTACATCCAATAATATTTAGAAAAAATGCCATATTTGCAACTAGTGTTGCTTCAATATGTATTACCGTGGATAAGACATGGATAGAAAATGAATGTTCCGCAAAATTTGTTGATAATATCCATATTATAACACAGTCTGATGTTTACCAAACTTCTGCAATTCTTGGAATTCTTTTCTGTATGATTCACTCAGGATTGATTCACATAAGACCTAAAATGACTCCAGTTATTGGAGAACGCTTATTTCGAATATTTTTTGCATATGTATCTTTGATTTCGGCATTTACTTGGATACAATTTTACTTTTCAAATTTAGATGTTGATTTGTTGATACATACATCAAACAATCTAAAAATGTTAGGTCTAAGTTTAAACTTCATTTCATATTTTTGGCTCAATCCAAAGGTTTTTGATCTTTACGAAGTTTCAGCTACAAAACTGCCTTTACGTTCTCATAATATCACGGGTGTAATACGTATTACACGTCATCCTCAAACATTAGCAACATTTATATGGTCCATTGGACATATACTATTGGTCTGCAGTAAATTCAACATTATGACATTATCAATGGTGTGTATATATCATATAATTGCAACTATTCATTACGATAACGCTTACAAAAATACAAAAGATTTTCACGAATTTTTGAATACGACAAGCACCATTCCGTTTGCCGCTATTTTGAGTAAACAACAAACATGGCCCGCGCTTTCAGAATTTGAATTCTTTCCTTACGCATGCATTTTCGTTTTAGCTTTGTGTGGTTTATTCATGGATATAATATTATACCAATGAAGTTCAGCGTGCTTTTGATCTTCATTTTTTTGTCAAAAAAAAATCAAATGCTCAAAGTCAAACTTCTATCAAACACCGCCACTGTTCCGACATTGGGCGATCCAGATGCGGCTGGTTACGATCTCTATTCCTCTGAAGCTACTTGTATTCCACCACATACAAGACAACTCGTGAAAACAGATATCGCCATAGAAATTCCCGATGGACATTACGGAAGAATCGCATCAAGAAGTTCAATTGCGTCAAAGAAAAGTGTCGATGTTGAAGCTGGTGTCATCGATAGAAGTTACAGAGGTGAAGTCAAAGTGCTTCTTTTCAATACATCTGATATAGAATTCGTAATCAATGTAAACGATCGAATCGCACAAATCATAATGGAAAAATGTTCAACATTTCCAGTACAAGTTGTTGATGTTTTAAGCGAAACCGAAAGAGGTGACGGAGGATTCGGAAGTACCGGAAAGTAATAAAGTTACTCAAAATTACTTACTATCATATTGAGAAATGTTTTGAATTGTGTCCATGTTAAGCCACTTGCATTTTTCATATCGTGGACAATTTTACAAACAAGAACTGAATTTGTGTCTGATAAGCACTCATTCGATCGTCTGTGTGCAACTTCTGTCATATAAGGACCATTTGTAAATGTCAACGGTATGTTTGAAATGTAACACATTCCACATTGTTTAATCCACAAATCCTGTGCCCTATTCTCATCAATACCAAAATTAGTTAAATATTTTAGATCTTCATCATTAAGCACATAATCGCAATCCGATGAATCACTCTCATTATCACTCAAATCTTCTTCTTCCGAATTTTTCTTCATTTGTAATCTCTCAGATTATAGCGTTCATATGTTGAACGCATAATATTGATTTTCGTATTACCTATAAAATGAACGAATATTTTGAAGTAAAAAAATCCAATATTCATGGCATGGGCTTGTTTTGTAAAAAAAATGTTCCAATACATTCGATTTTTCACTTGAGCATATCACGGCCAACCACATTTGATTCAACATATGTAAAAAATCAATACATACTTGATTATTACGTCCCTCAAAACATAGAAGAGGCTGATTGCTTAATAAACAACAGAGTTAAAAAAACAGACTCTATCAAGTTGCATCCTGATGTATTTAACAAGAAATATGTCAGGTGTTCTGATATAATGATGTATGCAAATGATCTTGCTTGGCCTGCCAAAAATCAACATCAATATGATACAAATTGTCAAAAAAATCACATGGATATGGTTCTCGTTTTTTCAAATGACAATCAAAGAATCGTTACAGGAGTAGCTTGTCGAATTCTCAAAAGTATACAGGCTGGTGAAGAATGTGGAAACACTTATGGATATGAATATTGGTTAAATGATTAAGAATAATACGACCAAAGTAAAAAATCTATGATACTTGCAAATGACCATACCGGGAGGTGAACACGTTTGGTCAGGAGGAAAATGTGGTAACGGAAGCCGTCTTTGCAATTGGTACCTTTTTGGAGATGTCATTGATTCAAGTAACAATCATGTTACCGTGCATCTCAAATGTGGCACGGGACAAGGTGTCAATATACCGGTACAAGGTCACTCTTTGCAGCAAGATCGTTTGATGGGAAATAACGTCACATTTTCATCTAGTCACTCTAATTGGGGTTGGTGGTGCACTGACAACAGTCACAATTTTTGTATGAATCCAAGCAATGGACAAATCGGTGTTCATGGACATAATACAGATCCTGTAGATACATACAAAGAATGTGGTAAACCTGGTGCAGATTCACGATTTTGTTTTCACCATTGTTAAGTAGCACGTTTCATTTACAATGTACTATATAAACGTCATCTCGCATATGTGATCCCTTGATGAAGAGTCGGTTGCAAAAAGCTGTGCCTGTGCATCAATCTTCTTCCATGTTTCATCTGAAATACTGATGAATTGGAGAGCATAAGAAGAGATGTTGGCATCTTTTTTTTTATCAGGATTATAATGAGAAGTGGAACGCTTGGATTTCATCATAATTCAGCACGGATAAAAATTACACCTGAAAACGCTTCAAATGAATTTTCTAAAAAGAAATTAAAGTTCAAATATTTTGTCATTATAAATATTATCGTTGCATTCACCGTGAGCTTCACATTCCCCTATGCTTTTCTTTCACTTATATACTTAAATACACCGACATTAATTACATGGAGTGTTGATGTGGTAAGTTTACTTGTCATATCTCCATGGCTTTGTTCTATTCTATCGCCTATTGCCATACCGATGTCTATACCAGAAGTTGATTTTAAAACGGTCAGCAAAGACTATTTTCAAAAATATGAACATGTTTTGCTTTTTCTTCGGTCCGATGAATGCTTTAGATTTTGTATATTTCGTCATTTCGTATTAGGATCTTATGCAGCAATTATATTTATACCTATTTCTATTTTCATCGCTTCTATTAATGTAGTAATATCTTCTGCGGTTTTACTTGCATATTTATGTCTCTACATTGCATCAATATCTGCATTTATAACTCCATTTAGCATACTTTCATTTACAATTCAACCAAATTATGATAGAGTGATGTATTACATCAACATTTCAGACAAACACACATGCAGCATACTACTTAAAAAACTTGTGAAATGTCCTTTGTGTTAGATATCGAAATCATATTCCTAAACTTGTTGTCCATTTGCAGTAAAGCGCGGTCATTTTTATTAAATGCGGACAAACTAAAAAATAAAAAAACCTCTTCTTTCAAAATGGACATCTTTGCAGTGCCGATATCATCGATTCCGCCAATGGTAACCCCAAAATTATCAATAGAAACAATAGTTGAAATGCATGAAACATGCGACAAAGATCGAGAAAAAAAAGATACGACTGATGTACAAGATGAAACGGTTGACGTTTCACACGAACACGATGCACGCGAAGACGATGCACACGAAGACGATGCACACGAAGACGATACACACGAAGACGATGCACATGAAGACGATGCACACGAAGACGATGCACACGAAGACGATGCACACGAAGACGATGCACACGAAGACGATGCACACGAAGACGAAACTGTTGACGACGCACACAATGAGGAATGCAGTGATAACAATGACACAGAAAAGGACGATGATGCTGAAACTTCCGTAGCATCTTCCGCTAATAACGACAGCGACTTGTACATTGATATGAAAGAATCAAACGAAAGTCAATTGGATATACAAATAAAAACCATCATGGATGCAAACACTTTGAAAGAATTAAGAAAACTTTGTAAAACCAATGGTCTACCCACTCAAGGTAATAAGAAAGAATTGGCAACTCGATATCTGAACAAACATGACGAAATAGTTATATGTGATTAAGAATTAACGCTGAACCTTCCTAAACCTTTATCAATCTTCGTAGTACTAGTCTTTTCTTTTTTTTGTCTTTTGTTTGTATTTTTCATTTGATCTTCACACACATCATTGGATTGTTTACTCACAAAATTTGCATATAATCCATCATCAGTTGGAGTACAAATCTCATCTTCAGTTAGTTTTACCGTTCCCGATTCTGGACGTCGCAAACCTCTCACAGTACCTTTTGGCACACTTGCACCTGAATTTTCTCCAATAGATTGTATTGGCAAACGTTCTTCTATCAACATGCAATATGAAACAAATGGTGGTTGAACAATGAAACAAATATTCTTTTGATTTCTAAAAGTTTCAATGTCAAATGGACCACCAAACATTTTCAACGAAATCCGAGGAGGTGATTCAACGACTCCACTTGAAATACCATATACTTCACGCAACATTCGCACAAAAACATTCATCTGATATCCTCTATCGAATGTCGAATGCTCCAATATGTAAGCCTTGCCGCAATTCGCCGAACAAAACCATCCGTATACATGATACACTTTTTCAGTCGGATCATATGATCTTGGTAAACGAAACCCTTCTTCTTCAAACGAATGACAACAATGCCAACAAACCATATTTTTAGAATTTTTCTCATGTATGTCATTTGATTTGTGAACATGATAGATGCTAGCAGTAGCTTGTCTTGCCATTGTCGTTGCAGAACATTTCACCTCCCGAAACAATGTGCTCGATGTAGTCAAAAATAAATTTGTTCGTCCAAACGCAGATTTTCGAATGCTTATAGGAGGCTGATTGTTCGGACGTGGCAAAACTTCGTCCATTGTTTAATGCATTTATTTTTTTAAATTTGATTTACTTACATTTTCTTTGATTTTTTCAACAATCGACGACCATTCTCTCCAATCAAAACTAATCTCATGAATGTTCATATGCTCGCCAAATGTTTCAATCAAATCGATCTTCTTACAATTTAACATACGCATATACAAATAACATTGAACTTTTTCATGATATGGTACATAACCAAGCAACCCCCTCGTACGACGTTTGTGCTCCACAATTAGTCCTTTTTCATGTACGAACCCATCTATTCTACCGGTAATATATAATTTATGTCTTTCGTCGTTTACATAAAATATCAAAAACATATCAATTATATCTGTATTTCGGTCCACTACCTTGTTTTGTGAAATTATTTCATATTTGTTGAGCATCGCGTCTTCATTATCATTACCAACTTTTCTTTGCAAATTGAAACGATGTGAACCGCTTGATGCTAAAACAATCGCTTTGCCACCATTGGATTTTCGAAATGTTTGGTTCGTTTTGATATTTTCTCGTGTATTTTCGAAATTGTGAAACATTTTTGAAATATCTGTGACCGTAATACTCATTCTTTGTTTAAGAGAATTTTTTTTTAGTATTTTGCCTTTTTCTTTGCCCACCCATCTTTATTCATTTGTATTGGTCTTTTGTGACATTGTGTTTCATGCCGATTTTTCCATCCTTCAATCTTATATTCTCTATTGCAATAACGACATGTGAATACTATCTTTGGGTCACCGACATTCAATGCATCAACATCCGATGCACCCGATGCACCGACGCCCGATGCATTCAATGCACCGACGTCCGATGCATTCGATGCACCCACGCCCGATGCATTCGATGCACCCACTCCCGATACAACCGATGCACCCGCACCCGATGCATTCGATGCACCCGCCCCCGATGCACCCACTCCCGATGCAACCGACGCACCTGCTCCCGATGCAACCGACGCACCTGCTCCGGATGCGGAATTGAACATTCTTTCTGTATTTAACAAACGACGAATAGATTCCTCTGTTCTGATACGTTCATTATTATTGATGAGCATTCCACAGTATGTCACATAATTTTCTGGTTTTATGTCAGCTCTTTCGCACCGTGAACCAACCTTTTGTACAAAACTGTGTTTTGGGAACATTAAACGAAAGTAACGTGAAATCGGAATTTGTGTTTCGTTTACTTCGCGATAACCGTCGCTGTCTGAATAAAAACAACATAGTTTAGCACGTCCCGCCTTCTTTAAAACATATCCGGACGAGTTATTACTTATCACAATCCAGTCCCTATTGACATGATTTACACTTTCAATTACATTATCTAGTAAGTCTACTCTTCCCATGATTTGAAACTTACTCACTGGTTCAAATAACCTATCTCCGACTTTAAGAATCATACCTTCTCTCACATCATTTTTTATTCGTTCAAATTCTTCTTTTTTCAGTACAATACAGCCGTCTTCCCCCACATTTGCAGAAGATAAAACCTTCTTAATCGAATCATTCACATATCTTTCTGCATCGTTGTCACTAGAAATCCACTTATGTCCTACTATGTTCAAATCTATGAAAACAAACTGTTTCAATGTATCTTGTGGATTTAATATTTGAAAATACAAGTGCATTTTCTATGAAATGAAGAAAAAAATATGTAAAGATTAAAAATGGAAGAAGTCATCGTTGGTGTATCATTCGGACTCTTATCAGCACTCATTGTGAAACGCATAAAAAACGCTCATATACAAAAATGCGATCGTGCAATATGCGTATTTGATGCAGAATTTTCGAAAATTCGCGGTCATGTACTCATCGAGACTGTCGATATAGGTTTTACAAAATTTACCTGTAACATTTCAAATTTACTACCAGGAAAACACGGATTTCATATACACGAAAAAGGAGATTTGCGTGAAAAATGCAAAAATGCCTGTGCTCATTACAATCCAGATAAATGTGTTCATGGATCTGCAAAAAGCACTATTCGTCACAAAGGTGATTTGGGTAACATTTTAGCAGACGATAATCACGAATGTACTGATATAATCGTCGCAAATGTCGACATAAACGAAATCATTGGACGAAGCATTGTTATTCACGAAAAAGAAGATGATTTGGGACTTGGAAATAACGAAGAGTCTCTAAAAACCGGAAACGCTGGTGCTCGCATCGCATGCGGAGTTATAGGTAGATTGTAATATGTAACTTATAACAATAAATTACATCTTACATCTTAATCACTCCAATGTACATTGACATGCATGAATAATATCCGATATATTCGAATCATTTTTTGATAATTCGGATATAACATACCTTAATGTGTCAACATATCGTTTGTTCATATGTTCCAAGTGCTCTTTATGAGCTTTGTTTTTCAGTCTTCTACGTTTAGAACATTCCGCTTTTTCTTTTAGTTTCTTAGATCTTTGAGAGAAGTGTAACAGTAAATGTGCTGCATCCATTTTGAATTTTTTTTCAGTTTTGAATTAGATTGTACACATATCTAAAAAAAATACAAAAATGATAGCAGCAACCAACACTGCCCGAAAATTAATGGACATGTTTTCTATAGATGATGTGCCTTGCAACGAATCGTCTTTCATTGACATTGAATCGGTTCTTAATGTCCTACGCAGCATTGCACCATGTGATAGATGTCCCACAAATTATACTATTTCTTCTGTAGATTCTCGAATTCAGATGACTCCAAAAGAAAATTGTCTAGTGAGACCATATCAGATGGATGTTCTTAATAAAATATTCAAGAATAACATCATCTATCCAACTCTTGTGGTAATGCCATGTGGTTCTGGAAAAACTTTCACAGGTGCTTGTGTCATTTCGATGATTCAGTGCAGATCACTTGTAATCACAAACTATAAAGTTGTCGCAAATCAATGGAAACGTGAAATATTAAAGTATTTTGACATAAATGAAGATCAGGTACAATCTATTGGTGAAGAGTCTTTTGCATTTTCACATGAAAACCCTCCTATGATTACAATTCTCACATATGACTCAGTTGCAAACATTTCTTCTTTACAGTCTAGATCGTTGGTGAAAAATTTGCTCTTCACGAACTTTACAACAATCATACTTGATGAAGCTCACAAGTGTGTAGCTTCTTCGTATTTCAATATAATCGCAAGATTAAAAGGAAACTTTATGGCACTCACAGCGACACCAGTACGCGAAGATTCTGATATGAAACTTTTAGAACAACTTGTTGATCATCATATTGAGGTAGATAAGCAAGATCTCATCGCAAAAGGTTACATATCAAGAGTTGTATGCTCTACTATTATAGTGCCAACACATTCACAACTATATGCAAACGATCTCACACAACACGAACGCGTCATCGCAGCCTCCATAAATCCGAACAAATTACTTTATCTTTCAGATACATTAAAATGTTTACGCGCTGTAAAACATCGCATAATTGTCTTTTGCGACGACATTTGGAGCATGTGGTATATTTTTAAGCAATTGCGCAAAAGTCACCCTATTATAGGACCTATAGATATGCGTACAAAAATAACAGATCGAGAACATAGCATCAAAGAATTTCTTGCTGAAGACAAGGGCACTATTCTTATGATATCCAGAACTGGAGATGAAGGAATAGATGTTCCCAGTGCATCAATCATTATACAAGTATGCACTGCCTGGGGCTCTAGACGTCAACACGCACAACGAATAGGAAGAATTCAACGACCGTACTCAGCATCTTCACTTTGTTGTGAAGCCATTTCAATTGTTAGCGAAAATACAATTGAAGTCAACTTTGCTAAAAAACGCGATGAATATTTGCAAAATATGAATTATGATGTTCACACTCAGTATATTGATGTGCATGCAAAAGCCAACAATACTAAAATTATACAAATGATCAAAAATAGGAAAAGTACTATACCAATCAAGAATGCAATCAATAAAAAAACAAAGACATCATGCGACAAACCCGCGACAAACATATTGGAATTAAAAAAAAAAATCAAACGCGCTCAAAATGAAAAGTATCAACAAAAGTGACGCAAGAAGAATAACAACTCAATTAAAGAAAAAGCTAGAATGCACCATATGTTGTAATGAAATGATTGACAAAATTTTACAGTGCGACAATGGTCACATATTATGTGATGTATGCCAGCACAAATGCAAGCAGTGTCCATTTTGTAAAAGTAGAACATTTGTTCGAAATCTTACACTCGAAGAATTACTACAAAATTATGTCGTAAAATGTCCGCATCTCGAATGCACAGTAAAAACTAAGCGACACCTTATGAGCAAACATTTAACAATTTGCGGACATCGACCCATGGAATGTCCGGTATGTCATGATGAAATCAGCTGCGATGCAGATGCAGTCGTCACACACTTTTCATCTAAACATGATAAATGCAAAATAATTGACATGGCATCAGACAAAACTTCCAGAATGTTTTCATACGACAATAAGCATCACAATACTGATCTTCATTGGAATCCAACCATACTTAAGAAACAAAATATGTACTTTTTACTCGATGTACATGCTATTGGCAATAATTTTATCGTAAACTTGTTTCGTATAGCTCAACGTACATGTACAAAAACTATTCCCGCACGACTTGCTGTAACGGCGTTGAACACAACATGCTCAACATTCTTGAGAAATGTTCCACTGTTTGATCAATTTCAAAATAATGTCGATCAGCTCATATTTCATAGAAAATTATGTCACATGGAAAATAATATGAAAAGTATTGTCATTTTTATTCACATACAAAACATGTAATTTTTTTTTGTATAGTGTAATAAAATAATGTCACGCTTCGATATTGCAACCAGAGAAAAACCGGGAACTCGATCTTTTGGAGGTATGAATGTAGATGAATTAAGACGTATACATAAAATATTTTACCCAAAAGGACCTATTCCAAGCAAAAGGTTAGAACTTATGCGATCTATACAAATTGCGGATAAGAGTATATATCTTGAAGATGATCAACAGCAGCTTATAGATGCTTACATGAAAGAAAATCCAATGTATAAACAGTGTCCGATCGGTTACACATATTGTAATCATACAGACAGTGTCCCGAAAAATCAACAAGGATTTTGCGTCACTCAAGATGAAAGCGTTTTGAACAAACTTTCTGCACATTTGAATAGCAAACCCAGCAACGATCCAACCCTTCTTTGTCATATAGATAACAGAGTTGCAAAAATCGCGTTATCTGAAAAGTATCGCATTGATAGTTTGGAACGAAGTGAAAACAAACGCAATCATACCACGAGACGCGAGCTTTTAGGAAGCGAAGACGAAGATGAACAAACTGAAGGAGGTGAAGAAGAAGAAGAAGGCGAAGAAGAAGAAGGCCAGCAAGAAGAAGGTCAAGAAGAAGAAGGCGAAGGCGAAGAAGGAGGCGAAGAAGAAGGCGAAGGCGAAGAAGGAGGAGAAGAAGAAGGCGAAGGCGAAGAAGAAGAAGGTCAGGAAGAAGAAGGCCAAGAAGAAGGTCAGGAAGAAGAAGGCCAAGAAGAAGAAGGTCAAGAAAATGATCCTCCTCTTCCACCACCACTGTCACCGTCACAAAACGTAACACTCAAAATGAGAGCATCTGATTGTGTGATTGAAATTCCTTCGCATATCGAAAATGTAAACTCGCTTGTAACACATTTGGTTGAAAATTATGAAGCTGATCTTGTAAATCAGCTTGATGATATTGATGATGATAAAACTAGAAAAGACTGCACCGATTTATTTGAGCAAATGACACAGATTTACACGACAGAACAATATATACAGTTTTATAATGAAGATGGAAGTGAAATTCAAGAGGATACTCTTTTGAAGTCTTTGAAAAAGGATGATGGTACAATTACTTTATTCTTTTATCGCAACCAAGAAAATGAAGAAAAAGAGTTGAGCACACTCGGAAAAGAGGTGGGCGTCGATTTCGACTACATCATCGACCACTACAAAGGTAGTTCACAAATAGAAACTCCAACTAAAGACGATATCAAGATTGATGCATGCAATCCAGTGGCTGAGAATCAATTTTGGTTTTTACAAAAAATCGACCTCAGTTATACAGAGAAAGAAAGTGAATTGTGGGACGAATACATGCAAGAAATGGGAAAAGATGATGCAAAATCCGAATATGAATTTTTAAAGATGAAATTTGATGAAAATCCTAGTAATAAAACTATTTGGAATGGCATTCAGTCCAAACAAGAACGAGAAAACGCAATCACAACCTTTGTTTCTGAAGATGAATTTAAAATACTTTCAGACTTTATGAACATAAACGCTACTAAAATTGACGAAAACATGTCGAAACTCTTTCTCACATCAGAATTATCCAATTATCTTGGATCCATTTTCAATGATACATTTTCTGATATTCGTATATTTTCAAACATGATCATCGCGGTCAAACCAACAGATGAGTCGAGAATATTTGATATCTTCTATCATAAAGTCACCCTTAAACCATTCGAGTACCAAAAAGCTCTTGCGACAGTTTCCCGCGATCATAAAAACACATTAATTTGTTCCAGCACCGGTAGTGGTAAAACCGCCGTGTATATGTACCTCATGAAATATTTACACGCTATGAACAAGAACCAAAATGCCGTGTTTGTGGTGTTGGTGCCAAATAAAAAGAATGTATTCGACGAATTCAATAAATTGAAATATCAGGCACCATTCTTTGAAAAAGAGATTGAAGAAGGCAAAGTGCACACTATCAGTGAATTATCACAAACAAAAGATAATGGACAAACAATTGAAGCAGGTCACATATATTTCATTTCTACTGCAAACAGTTATGTGAACTACATCGAAACACAATATTATATAAAAAATATCAAAGATGTTTACTATTTTGTAGATGAAGTACATGAATTGTTTGAAATCCGAAAAGCAAGCGGTGATGATATTACAAGTAAATGTGGCAACGATGGATTTCCTCCTGGAAGAGCATGCAAAAGGGACTGGTTGATTTACTTACAACAAGGTAAGTACAAAAAATTATTTGCTCTAAGTGCCACACCACCGATATGTTATCCAAATGAAGACCCCACTTTTACAGACTTTTTCACGGAAAATGAAAAATTATCAATGTACTACTATTATGCACTGGATGATTCTCAAGTTATGCCTAAAGTCCTTAACCCGCCTACGAAAATACCCGTCATCTTTGAAGAAAGTGATATTGAAAATGGTGACATTATTCGCACGTACATCAATCATAAACACAAAGCCGATTTCGCTTTGACAAAAATGAATAATAGTGAATGGCTCATACCCCAAAAAGTTGTTGACACTATCGTACAGACATTTTTGACCGAGGAAAAGCAAAAAACTTTAATTATAGTTGATTCTGCTGCAACATCAATACGCATGGGTTTAAGTTTATTACAAAATAAAGCCTTGAAAAAATATGGGACAAAAATATACTGTAGCTCGGTGAATCGTGCATACGACGGACAACATTGGTATACAAAAATAAAAGGAAAATCAACCAACTTCGAGAAACGTTATACAGTAAAAGAAGTTGACAATGCCAAGGCAATTGATCGTCTCGACGGAGAAATACGCGCGAAATTCAATAAAGATACAGATAATGCAATCTACATTGTCAATAAGAAACCATACGCAACTGGAAAAGATTATTTTGGAGTGGGTCTTTTGATACGATCACCAACAAACAGCGCCATTGAAGATGCACAACTTCAAGGTCGTGTCACAAGATTGTGTGGCTTCAAACCTGAAGAAATTCAATCCGGAAATCCTCGAAATGTTGCGCATTATGTGTTTGCACCAACTATTCTCGATACAAGTAGTGACTTGCTTGAAAATATGAAGGATATTGTCGTTTCTGTATTCTCTGATCAGACTTGCTATTACGAAAATTCTTTGAATACGGACTGGTTTGATGCGCCTCCGAAAGCAGACGATACCGGAGATTTTCCAATATTAACATTTGAACCAGAAATACAAGCAACATATTATAAAGATGCAGGACTGGTACCTGATCACGCTCATGTTGTACTTGAACCAGATACACCACCAGGATATAGTGTATCTATTATACCATTCTGGCAAAACAAAAAAATGACAACAATTAATAATAAAATAGGACAATTAGAAGAAAATGGACTAAAAACTGAGCTTGCCTACAAACTCTGTAATTCTAGAAAAACAGGACTTCCTGATGAATCAGTGTTTGAAGTTATTGCACCAGATGACGGATTCAAAACCTTGCTTAAAGCCGCCACGCATGCAGTTATTGCAACAAAAGACGATGAGGAAAGCGTTATAGGAATTGCTTTGCTTGCAATTACTCCAAAAGATAAAGAATTTCCTACAAGTTTCGCAGGCACCAATAAATTTGTCGGAGAGTCGACATATAGCGTCAATGGTGAAGCAGTCTCATTGAATGACGCATGTAATATGATGAAAACAACATTGAATATCGATTATGAAAAATTTTATGCGAATGTCGATAACTTAACGAAAGAGGATGCATTTTCAATCTTTAAAATGGCGGATCTGGATGAAGACGGTTTCCTAACGCCCGATGAGTTTAAAATCGCGATGCATCTCGTCGACGAATTCAACAAAAGCAATTCGCTACCAGACAGTTTACCAGAAAATGTTGACGAAGCAAAAATTCACGATTTAATTCTTCTGTGCGGTGCAAGGACCGGAAAAATGATCTTGTCAACCTTGCTTCAAATTCCAGAAATTGACAAACACGATTTACTCTACACGAATGCTGCATTCGAACCAAAGCAACTACGTAATCATCTATGGGAGAGTGTATATCAAAATAAGCTCAAATTTAAACGAGTCGATGATTTGGAAGTAAACGCTGACGAGGCCCCTGAAATACCAATGATTACACGAGTCTCGGACTTGAGAAATGTTGTCTCCGAATTACAGCACCATCCAAGCTTATACGATACACCAAGCCCATCAGAGCCTGAGACAGAACCTGGTACCTCTCCAGAAGAAGAAGGCGAAGAAGAAGAAGAAGAAGGCGAAGAAGAAGGCGAAGAAGAAGAAGAAGGCGAAGAAGAAGAAGAAGGCGAAGAAGAAGAAGAAGAAGGTCAAGAAGAAGAAGGCGAAGAAGAAGAAGGCGAAGAAGAAGAGCCTGACCTAGAACCTGAACCAAAACCGCTTCAACCAATCGCACAGAAAGACTTCGTGATATACAACAACAACGGAGAAGGTCCCAAAATATACAAGGTTGCCGAAATTAAAGACGATACTTACACATTAAAAATGACTACAGGTAACGAGACTGTATTAGTAACGGACAGACAATCACTTCAAAAACTACCAACACACGCTTTCATGCAAGGAGAATCGACAAATGTAAAGGGAGACGGAGCGTGCATGTTCCGAGCGGTTTTGTATCTAATGACTAAAGACCCAAGAGTCATTAATGATAACCCAAAAATTCTACGCGAATTTCGTAATGTAGTTGCTGACATGGTAGGTAAAACTTGGAACGATATTCACACACCTAGAATGATTAACGCAGACGGCGGCAATTATCCGACAGACAAAGAAGCATACGTGAGATACATGAAAATAAATACCACTTATGGAACGGATTTGGAGCTCACCGCAATTGCAACAATGTTTAATACTTGTATTGCTGTGTATAATCAAACCAATCGTAGTTGGGTCACAGTGAAAACACCAACAGGAATTGATTCATGCATCGATGATCGATACATCTTCCTAAAACGAGTCGACAACATTCATTATCATGCACTGAGTGGAAGCCCTGATAAATACGCCGAAAACGTCGCAGAATTATTAGTTCAAGCACAACGTTCGGTGGATCTAGCCGAACCAACTTCTGCACTCAATGAGGTCAAATATGGCAAATTAATGTACGGCGATCTTTCGGGAATTCGAAGCGATCGTGGAAAAAGTAGCATATACGCATTCTATCTGGGAATATTATCTCACCACGACGCGTTTGAAGTAGAAGACTTGACACTTGAAGACATAATAGATACAATAATTCAAGCAGTGTCAGATGAAGACGATAATAAAAATGAAATCATCAAAAAATTGGAAGATATGAAACTAGATCGTTTAAGTGAGGATGATCACGCAACAGTTGCTACACACGCCGAAGTGTATTATACTATACTAAGCAGTATTTACGGAATCGAAATACGAGTCAAAAATGAAGATGGAGACATTAAATTTTACAATCCAAATAATAAAAGTCGTACAATATACATTAGTGAGGAAAATGATAATTTCCATCTTTACTTGCGTGAAGTGCCACAAAATGCACAATGGCTCAATGAATTCGAGAACATGTGGCGAGATGATCCTGATGATACGGTTCTTGATCCTACAATCGGTCACATCACATATTGACGTCATCAAATGCCAAGGAATCCAAGACCAAAGGGTCAAAGTCAAAGACTTCGAATACCAATCTGAAATCGAATTACATAAATATTTTTTTTGGAGCCTTCATACGCAAAAACCCCAACACTTTTTTCGAATGGATTTTTTTTCTCAAGATGTCGTCAACGATATCGTCTCTTTTGTATTCTTTACATCAAGCGACACGAGCGCAATCATAAAAAATATGGGTCATTTGCTTGATACTGTTGGATTCACAGACAAGTACTCAAAGGAAAGAGTACAAATTATGACTGCTTGCATTCAAAATATGCCGCATGAAGATGATAATGTTTATCATTTATTGCTTGAAGAAGATGAACATGGGGTGTTTCAAAAACTTTACGCAGCTAAATACAGATGGAGTATACTGCGAACATACTTTATAAAAATGCGACCAGTAGCTCTCGTGCTTTTTGAAGAATGGCAAAATCGTTCTTGTGCTCCTGGAAAAGCAGGTTTTCGAAATGATTGCAACAAATTTTGTCTCAATTTTCACATCAACTAAGTTGAAAAGTATGTTAGACGGAATGAATACACGCAATGTAGGTTTTTTTGGGTAAAACCAATTTGCGTGAGGCATTGAGGACAGTGAATGTGTAAGTTGTCTTCACAAAATTCTTCAAAAACAAACATATTATTTTCAACTCTAGTCTTTTTCGCGTCGTACAATTCGGTTTTGCACACACGACACAAAAATGTGCCTAGTGGTGCGAACATACAATTTTTTTTTTAGTTCGTCTTCGCTTAATATGAGTTAAAAAAATAGAATTCACGAGGTTCTACGTTGAAATTTTCCACAAATTTCACACTTGTAGCAAGTGTATTTTTGATTACCGGCTTTGCCTCTGCTTTTATGACATCTTCCATTGCCTAATGTACGCCACACATGTTTACAGCTCGTAAATTCATCACTTTCTTCTTGATCATCGTTACGACTTTCTTCTTCCACATAATCTTTTGGTTGTGATTGACTAAATGATCCACAATTCTCGCAAAAGAAAAATGTTTTATCTGGATGAACCTCTTTTTTCCACTGACAAGGATCACACATTTTTAATTTCGCGTCGAAAAAAAAATCAAACTGCAAATTTTCGCGTTCAGAATCAAAATAGAAAAGTTTTATAACACTTTAAAGACATGCCTCCGAAGAAGAAGCGCACGATCGTCGAAATTTCAGACAACGCAACCGATGTTGACACAAATGTCGCGACCGAAGTTCCAACCGAAGTTCCAACCGAAGTTCCAACCGAAGTATCCATTACAGAACCAAAAGTGAAGAAACCTCGAACAAAGAAAGTAAAGAAGGGCACTCGTACACCATCCAGTTATGTACTGTTTTCCATGGAGTACCGTAAGAAAGTGTCAGAGGAAAATCCAGATCTAAGTCTTGGAGAAGTTTCTAAGAAATGTGGAGAAGCATGGAAGGAGCTAGATGAGACCATCAAGAACGAATGGAAGGAAAAGGCACTTGTACTCAAGAATGAAAAGGCAGATAAGCTTGAAAAGCCAGTGGATTCGGACAAGCCAAAGCGCAAGCCATCGAATTATCTACGCTTTTCAATGATCTATAGAAAGAAGATTCTAAGTGAGGATTCAACACTATCACTGGGTGAAGTATCAAAACGCTGTGGCGCGGCTTGGAAGCTGATGACTGCAGAAGAAAAGGAAGAGTGGAAGAATGACCAAGTCAAAGCTGGCGAGTAAAAATAAATGTTAGAAACAATGTATTATGCAATGTTAGAATGCTTGGTGGAATATATGGATTTAGAAGATATTTTACAATGTCGTGGTATTTCAAAAGAATTTAAGCTTTCAATGAATATGTTGTGCAGTCAGATGACATACTTTCCTTCTAGATGGAAATGTTTCATGAATGTTTATGCGGTAATGGAGCTATTTGACAATGTTAGAGACACAAATAATGTAGGTCATCGTGGTAATGTATTAAACACAAAACTGATGTGTGTAATAAATCGTTTATGGTTAGATTATCCCATTAGTAACTTTTCGTATATTAATTTATTATTCTGTGAAAATAAACTCGTGACATTGACCCTAAACATCAATGAATCTCTTTCCTGTCTCCGTGCCATTTCGCGAATTCATTTTCCTTGTTTGGATTTATTACAAATAATTTGTACAGGTTTGACTTCAAGTCATCCTATTTTTAGATATCAATGGAAAGTTCCGAAATTACGCACCATCATGTTTGGAACCAAATACTCTTCATTCCCATTGTGTTTGGATATGATGCCATTGATTCAAATACGCGAACTCTGTATTGTTCGATCTTCAAGTTCTACAACAAATGGTTTCGATTGGTTTCAATCTTTTGTGCACGTATGGCCACACATAAAGTTCAGTAACATCGTAATACTGCGATTGTGTGACATGGTTCCCCTTGTTTCTGCATGCATGTTCTCTTTTGCACAAGCCTTGAGAAATAGTCACATTGCACATTTATTCATGGTTCCTTGCACTCCAAAGTGGGCTGTATTCATCATGAGAAATACTTCGGTTTATTTGCAAACTGAAATAGCGGACAATAAACTTCGTAAATGGAATTTGATCCAACAGTTATATCATCCGAGGTTACAGTTTGCATGAACAAAACATCTTACAATTCTAAAATTTTAGGTGATACAATACAGAACAACGAAGCGGGTGTCCTATAGAGTACATTTACAAGACATGTACAAATACATCTTCATTTATTGTATTACCATAGTGTTTATCAAGCCAATATGTATACACACATACCAACATCATGATCACTAAAATTAGAATGGTGATCATTTTATTATTTGCCATTTTTTTTGTGAATTCAGACAATCGCATAATACATAGTCATGAAGCAGCAAATGTTGATTTCACTTGGAATTGTATATAATTTATGTACCGTTTGATAAGTAAGCGCGCCTTTTGTTGTAATGAATTGTTCGCGTCCAATCTGTTTTTTATTTGTTTTTTATTTTAAACTGTGCTTTATAATGATGTTCATTTTCACACTATTATCACATTCTTTATTACATGTATATCATAATCCTCATTGTAAGTTAAAAGAACCTAATAGAGTTACTATTCTAAAGCAAATTTTGAAAAATTATACGCTTCCCAACTATGAATTTGATTTGTATCAATTCGGAGTGCCAACACATATGAAATACATCGCACAAGAAATACAAAATTACAGCACATATTGGGGATTCGATTCTTTTTTAGGATTACCCGATGAAATGGAATCCAGATACAAGAATCCATTGTGGGAAAAGGGAAGCTTTGCAATGACATCAAACCAATTTGATGTCAACAAAGAAATAAGACGATTAAAAAAAGAACTTAATGTCAGATCTACAAAAATTGTTGCTGGTTTTTATAATGAATCTTTAACTAGTAGAATAGCAGCGAAAGCAAAACCGGCGTTTTTTGTAGATATAAATTGTGATTTATACATTTCAACAAAACAAGCACTTTACTGGTTATTCAAACATAATCTCGTAAGAAAAAATACGTTAATATTATATGACGATTGGCAAAACACCCCTTTTGGTGAAGGTGAATCGTTGGCTCATATGCAGATATCTAATGAGTTTTTGGTGGAGTTTGAGTTGACTTGGCACGATTGGTCTAATTGTCATCTAATTGTATTTAGAATCAAAAGTATTGGATTTCGCAGCAATTATGGAATACCAGCATTTTTGCAGAGATACACTGTATGGAATTAAGAAAACCGTAATATTTTTTCCCATGAGAAGGTGGGTGCAGAATACATGGCAGACTTTGACTTGTGATGTTGCAAGTGTTCTTCGGAAGTCACAAAAAACCAAGGCAAGTTGAATTCAACAAATTTTGAATGCACTAGCAAATTGAAAATAGATACCACCATACTTGCACATGAAAGACTGCACAAAGAAGGTCTCAATACATAGCAACCAGTTACAAATGGTAACATGTACGCAAGCAAAAATTCACTGGAAGACACTGCGTTTGCATTACTTGGACGGACATCATCAATATAGGTGTGATGCTTTTTGTGAATAGGACGAAACGCCACAATTTTATGCATGACTCTATGCATAAAAGAATACATCATTGAATGTAATGTTACTAATCCGAATGTATCAAATATGGTTTTGAACCGTCCTTTTGATGATACTGTCAAAGGACTGACCATGGAAAATATACATGGACCTATGAATAAAAGATTGAATATAACCATTGTCCAATTTTCCGCACATTTTTGACATTCTCCTGTTTTATCATTATTTTGTTGATCCATCATTGCACCGAGTAATGCTGTTGTCGCACCGATTCTCATCCCATTTGCACCAAGTATTGGACGAGCAAGCATTTGTGTTATGCTTTTCTTTTATTTTTGATAAGCCGAGCTCTGCGTTTTTTCACTGTGAAAAAAAGACTTTGCAGTATAAATGTCCAGAAATGATTACATAAAGTCGATGAGTAAGACTAAAGTAGATACTTCATCTGCAAATCAAGAGTCGCAACAAATCCATGAAACTTCGATGGATCCAAATGTCTGGGGTCCAACATTTTGGAACATTCTTTTTTATGTTTGCTTTCACATAAATGTAAAAGAAAAATACAAAGAAATGCTGAAACTGTTGAATGCTATCGAAACTATGCTGCCATGTTCACACTGCAGACGACATTATGCTCTATACAAAAAACAATACAATCCGAGTACGAATATTGACACGCAAGATCCAGAAAGCGCAGCGAAATGGTTATGGACAATTCACGACATGGTCAATCAAAATTTAGGTAAAATTTGTATTGACTACGATAAACTCGTAAAAAAACACAAAAGTCTTACATGCATTATATCAGAATTTTGTATATTTGATAGTATCATGTTTTCTCTTTATGCGACAAAACAAAAAGAAAAAGTATTAGACGCTATTCGTGGATTGATGGATCTGCTAGAATCTATACATAACTTTTATGTGTGTGAGTTGTGGTCAGGAGTTAAAGAATACGACGAAGATACTTTTTTGAGTATCAAAAATAAACTTCTAATATATGCACGTTTGCCATGTCAAAGCAAGGGTGATTTTCACAACCAATATATGCAAGCACTTGCTACATAATTCATGCTATATTACTCACAATAACATGTACTTTACATTCTTTGCGCTTGGTCGTTTCGTCTCGTCGAAATTGAGCATTTTCATAGTACATTCATCCATCTGTGAAATAAGTTTTCCTTTGAATTTTGGAAAATTATGCGGTGTAAACTTTACAAATGCAAATTTGCTCCATCCTGGCAGAGTTTCTTCAGATGGACTGGAAAGCGTTTCACAAATCTTAAATATTTGACCAATAAGACTGTCTCCTGGAAATAGTACATATCCATGATCTATTTCAAAGAAAACACAAGCCATCGCCCATATGTCAATCTTTTCAGAATAATAAGAAGATGTTTCCATCAACAATTCCAATGGACGATACCACAGTGTGCACGACTCAATCGTGAGCGATCTGTGCTTTTTAGGTGATATGATCGTAGCGAGACCGAAATCGCCGATACATACGCGAAGTTGGTCATCATACATAATATTTTCAGGTTTGATGTCTCTGTGCATGATTCTGTGTTCGTGACACCAATCGAGTCCGTTTGCTATTTGTCTTTTCACCTTTCGCTTTTGGTCTTCAGTCAAGTTGATCAATTTGCGAGTAAAAGCACGAATTGAACCAATCATCCCTTCAAGTATCACATAAGTTGTTTTATCTTCAACCACACATAAAAGTCGTAGTACATTTTCATGGTTTCCTATTCGTTTATATGCAGCGATTTCACGCATTGCGTGTACAGCAACACCTTCACCTGGTGTATCATTCTTTATTTCTTTAACTGCAACTGACTTATTCGTAATAATGTCTGTACATAAAATAACACCGCCATGTGTACCTTCTTTGATAACAGCTTCTTTGTTTTCCGTATAAAAGGGTACAAATCGGCCTTTGTCAATGTTTTCTATGCGTGCAATCATGTCTTTCTTCACATCAGTCATTCAATTTTTTTTTTAAGAATGTCAGAATTTTTTTCTGCAAAAAAGTAAACATGAGTGAAAATCCCGAATTCGATAATTCCCACGACAAGAGTCGACGATCAAAAAATGGTGACATGCGAGGGAAACCACTTACTTACGAAGTAAGAAGTCGAATTATGCGTCTTTTGGATGAAAAAACAAGCGACAACAAAAAGAAGTATACTCATGATCAGATTGCAGAAATCATGAATGTGCACAAACGCACGATTGGCAACATGACAAAAGCAAGAAAAGATCAAAATCTTCAGAAGGTTCACGGTGACAACAACCAGATACTGACAGTGGGAGTTCCCATCCCTGGAAAACAAGGTGGATATCGATGGTCGAGAATGACGGATGCGCAAAAAGAAGCATGTTTAAGAATCGCGGTAGAAAATCCCGATTTGAAAATTACACAAATTCGAGAAAAATTACAAGAATTGTATCCAGAATTAAATCAAATTTCAGACTCAACTGTGTGGCGCACGATGTCGATTGCTGGACTAAAAATGATGCGTGCAAAAATGAAAGATCCTAAAAGCGAAGGCGAACTTGCAACGGCTGCTCACAATGCAGAGATGAAGGCATTCATAGAAGAACAAATCAAATCGAGCGAAGGTATGCTAGATCCATACAATTTGTTTTTTATGGACGAAACAAATGTTTATTTGAATGAAGTGTCTTCTAGAGGATGGGGTACTGCTGGTAATCCAGCCACACTTTCAAAATCTAAAGGCAAAACAATGACCATCAACCTATATGCTGGTTTAGGATTGGTTTCATCGACCTTAGAATCGATTGATGATAAAATACAAACTCCCTCGTGTAAATTAAGTCCAACAGATCCTCGCGGAAATCACTTGGAATATACGCAAGATGGATGCTGGAAAAAAGCTGAAAAACCACCAAATTTTGCTCTCTTCTGGATGATTCGACCCCCAGTACGAAAGGGAACCAATTTGCATCGTTTTCTTGAAATGAAAGATTTCACTGATATAAACTATAGATTGTTCAATCCCCGTATGTTGATGGATATTGGCACATGTTTACTGCCCGTCAATAGTCCGACCGTGACCGAACAAGATACTCAAGAACTAAATTGTGGATTTTTCCGTCCGGCTCTGGTGAATCATCCACGCTTGTTCGACAGAAAAATGAAATTAGAAGCAACTGAATTGTTCGAAGAATTGAAAAGAATACGGGAAAATCTAGCTCCAACTCGGGAAGATGTCAAAATCGTTCAGCGTAACAATAAGTTCTATTTGCGTCTATATCAATGTGATATTCCATTACAAGATAGTGATATCAAGGAAAAGGATTACGAATTCAAAGAAATCTTACAAGTGAGACATGTAACTAATTTTGAAACTGCTTTCGGAAATCTTCTCAAAGAATATATTCGAATAGATCCATACTTGAATCTTGAATTCGCACCCGCATCCGCACCCGCACCCGCATCCGCACCCGCACCTGCACCCGCACCCGCACCCACGGATGTATACGACATAATCATGATCGTACATATGAACAAGCAGCAACAAAAAGAAAAAGAACACATCAAAGTCAAATTTTTGAACGGTATCGACAAAGATTTATTAGATCAAATGAATAACAAAGAATTGAAACTGCTTAATATAGATTTTGAAACTAAAAAAATGAAGCTCAAAGATTTGCAATCTGATGATGACAAGCAATTCGAATTGGAATTGCCAATCTATCAATCGTTCATTTCATATCCAGATGATAAAAACCTGAAAGGTATTCCCGGCAAAGATGAGTTTTTAAATACATTGCAAAAACGAAGTCCAATTGATTACGATGAAAAGATCGGCAAGATAAGTGCGATAGACGATTTAAGCAAAGCAGGTCGAACGTTGCTTTTAGCTGACAAATATGCAATCAGTTCAAAACTTGAGTATGAAGGCATTTCAAATAGTATTGATGATGAAACTTCGTACGAAACTCTATCTATCACCATGCCAGTTGGACATAAATGGAAAACATATACTAAGACTGACAACCCTATCATCACATGTAATGATACACGATTGATTGCTCTTTTGAAATCGATCACACCTACTAATGACATCTATGAAATTACAGATCTAGAACTTCTCTTACCTGTAAAACATTTGATTTCTGTAGACACGATTATAAAAATAGATGATAACACGTATTTGAAAGTAGTTGAGTCGAGTGATGATGATAAAAAATATTTTAGTATTCCCACGATTTTGAAAGGGTCATTCGATTACAAGTCTGCTGACACAAAATTAGAATGTCCATGCTTTTATTTGCCATCTGCATCAAGAATTCAAGATTTAGGAAACGAAGATGTACAAGATGATGACGAAGACAAAATCAAAATAATGAACCTAACAAATTATGTATGGTCGGAGCAGCATTCGTTCATATCACAAAAATATATCAAATTTGAGGATCACAATTGTTATGTCCAGAATATTATCCCGTCGCATAAAAATCATGAAGATGCTTTGCGAATGTTTTTAACATCAGATGATTCAGAACTTTTGTCCGACATAAAACAGACTCAAAAGCTTTTATGGCTGAATGGCATAGAACACCGTAGAGTCGACGAAGACACTGGTGCATTGATTAATGTAAGTGTGGTGCAAACAGAAGGAGGTAAAACAGAATCTTCTCATGTAATATTGCCATTGACAGATATGAAAGATAAATACATAAAATTGAAGACATTGGTGAAAATGTCTTTGCCAGACGATGTTTTACGAAGATTGTCGATTAGTAGACCCACAGGTGCTCCTCCGAACGACGTCCCGAGAGCATATTACACATCTACGGGTAGAAACTACAAAGGAGGCGCTATTGATAGCGATATTGGCAATCGGGCAACATTTTTGCAATATTTGCTGCATGTTCGAAATTATTATGACACCATATTTCCACAAGAAGTGAACGATAAATTACGGATGGCATGGGATTCGGCTCAACAGCACGGCAAAGTTGATATAAACAAAAAACACATTTCCTATATACATAGATGGGCAGAAGAACAATTAAAAATTCAAGGAGCCATATTTTTACCAGTTCGTGCTCCCGATTACAATCCAGTCGAAATGTTGTTTGCATATATAAAAGGAATCATCAAAACAAAACAACGCTCATTTGCAGGCGAAGTTACCGTTAAAGAAATGATAGAAATCATAGATGGAGCATTCGCTTCTGTCACTGAATCCTTGGTCAGGTCGTGGGTACGATACAGTTGTTTTCACATATGGGATGACGACACCCCGCTAGATAAGAAAAGATGTTTGAATAGATTAGAAGACTATGGTGTTTACGAACCAATAAATTTATTAGATGATGCATTAAACGATTGGGAAAAACAGTACGCTTCGAAAATATCTGATACAAGAATTGTGACTCAAGGAAAATTAAACAAAGAAGTCATGAAAATCATCAAATCCAATAACTCATCTGAATTGATGGAGCTAAAAACAATGATGAAAAAATTCGATACAATCAAAGAAGTATTCGATTTTTATGATTGCATCAGCGTTATATTAGTACGTAATGGCAAAAGATTCACAGCGGAAAGAATTGCTTATCATGAAAGTGACGAACGAATAGAACTTGATGATGTGCTTCTTGTTGAAATGTTGATATTCAAAAATGTTTTAGAGGTTCAAGAAACTACAAATATTATTGTTAAAGGCAATAGAATTGAGCAAACAATTAGAAGCGGTAAACGATTGTTTAAATTCGAATATCCTCAAAATGGTAATGAAGAAGTATTACAAGTAAACGACGATGGGTCTTACGGATTTTCTACTGATGATGTAGTTATCGATGAAAACTTAATTATTAGACTAAATGAAAGCACATTTCCAAATAAATGTCTGATGCAAATTACAAATTATAAGTCTGAAGCATTCAAAGAACTAATTGACATCAGCGTAAACTGCAAAGAAGAAGAATACAACTTTATGTGTGTCTACGAATACCTTTTGAAGAAAAGCAAAATGGCATCCACTAATAATACAGCATTAAAATGCATGCAACTTATAAATTATATATTTGAATGCACCCAATACAAGAGAGGAGTTATAAGAAACTTGAAAATTGTCAGAGATCGTATTGTTAGAAAGCTTGGTTTTGATGACGAAACTTTGGCATCTTATGTTTACATGGACAGTAATTCTATGAGGACAAATAAAAAAGAAGATGATGCATACTTGACGCTTCTGTTGAGTTCCTATCTGCCATATATTTCTGGAAGTGCTTCCGATAATTTGCAAATCATGTTGCAGAAAGAAGGTGACAAATACAAAATACATCACATAAATGAAAATGATAAAGTTGATGTTGAGTTGTTGTTTAACAGTACGTCTGCAGAAATAAGTGATGATTTGATGAGAGTCAATGTGACAAAAATCAAAAAGGATTACTTTGAGGTGAAGACGCCAACAAATCAAGAATTGCGATTCAAAAACCCGATTCAAGCAAGCGTATTTAGTCGATACCTGATCGAAGACGATGCAACATTCATGAAATCTATGCTAGAAAAGAGTCCATATTATGAGTGTTTGCCATCTGCATTCGAAACAGGACCGGATTCAGATCTGACCTTTGTAGTTGGTTGTGCAATCATATGTATGAAAGCATTTATTCACGAAAAAGATGTAGTTGAATCTGTGAAAAATATGTTCAGTAATCGATTTCACACATTAATAAAAAATGGATCTGATATTAATTGGAATGAAATACATGCTTTGGCAGATGATATGGTTCTTAAATTAAAACGCAAATGCACAACGTGTGATTTGAAAAGCAAATTCAAGACTTATCCTTTCTATAATTTATCACGCATACGAGAAAAGTTTTTAGTACAAGATAAAATCACACAAAGTGTCAAAAATAAATCATCAGATGAACGGAGATATCCTGGCTATCCCAAATTAGATAAAGAAGAAAGATCGAAATACAAAGAGTACGGAAGTGGTCCAGATGTCGATGTTGTGGAAACGAAGGATGGCAAAAAATTAGAAAGAGCTGTGAAAACAGTTGAAGTTGATTACTCACATGGTGGCACAATGAAAGTACGAGTTGTCTTCCAAAGTGGAAAAGAAAAGACTTTTGACGAATCCAAAAACGAAGACAAGAGAGAATTGAACAAAATATTTGGCATGTTTGCTGTGGAAGATAATGCGTTATTCGAACAAGCCAAAATTCGAGCGAAAGAGAACATCGCGAAAGTAAATGACAAAACAAGAAAGTTGAAAGGAGATATGAAAGAAGCATCTGTAAAAGCTCTAAGTGGAAGCACAAAAAAACAAGCGACCGTTGTTACAAAAACAAATAAACTTCTTTATGTTTATGACGGAGAAAATTTACCAATATCTGCAACAGATGATAAATATTTCAAACAAAGTTGCTACTATGATGTAGAAAAAGACAGACTCTATGGTCCACCTGGACTATCTTTTCGAGAATTTATCGATGGCAAAGATTGCAGTGAAATGGAGGAGAATAAAGAAGTAAAATATAATGTACGCTTGCTGTCGATTGAAAACGAAAACTTTAAATTTGAATATTCTTCCAAATTAATGTTCAAAGCACCGGGACAACGTGAAGAAGAAGTAATAATTGAACCTAAAAAACCGAACATTTTTGGATTCTCGCTATTTCCATATCCCCGCAAAAAACTAATGTTTGACATTAATGTCCAGTACCTTTTGAAAGATCGATCCGAATTTTATGCTATTGACAAAACAGATTTCAAACGATTCATGTCACCATTCTTGATAGAAAACGCAAATGTTAAACTGAATCAAGATCAAATTGATAAACTCTGTTGGGAAAAAGTCATTTTTAAACAAACGCTTTCAGATGGTAGTGTATATGAAATATGCAAATTCATTGATGACACTCAAGATGACACTCAAGATGACACTCAAGATGACTCGATACAGACATTAGCTTCACTGCAGCGTAATATAGCAATGGTAAACGGTAAAGTTGTCTGTCCGAAGAATATTTTTCAAACCGTTCATTTCTGTCTTAAGTTCAAACTTTCAAATTCAGGGGTATACGAATTCGGTCTTATGAAATATCGCGCAGCATACTGGATGTGGAACAAATTGATTTCGGCCAATAAGACGATTGACAAACCATATCTATCGTTGTTTGAAAGCTATGCATCGGAACAAAAAATTCAGTCATTTTAATAATTTCAAAATAATGCTGTCGCATACTATTCATTCCAACAATTCTACTTCGCCTGCCATGTGAATGGAATCTTTTATATCTGACACAACCACTTTTAACACATACACAGATAGACAATACACAACTGGTTTCAAAACATTAATCGACTCTTTTAAACATGATACACCAAAGTTAGAAACTATGCAAGAGTCCGATGTTATTTTCATTATATAATAACTCACACAAAAATTTACATCCCATCCATGGAAATTAAAAATATTGCCCACCAAAAATGACAAGTCGGTCAGATATTGCAAGCGGTAAAGGACTAAAGAATACTGCGTCACTCAACACACTTACGGTAAAAGCAACAGCCCAAAGAGCACACACTCTTTCGGTAGGAGGAGAAAGACAGATACTGAAAATTCCATCTGTTTCGTGGATGTGGTTATTACGCACTTTGTCTTTCTTCATTGGGTCTTTCTTAATCGGATTCGGTGCTGGCTTTGGAAGTGGATGGAATGCAAAGACATGTTGATAAAAAATCAGAAATTTTCTCTGAGACATTTTTTTTCCATGATTCCACGAAAGGCTTACAGCAGCAATAAAGTATCTTCAACTTCAGAACAAGTAAACAGTTCAATATTGTCCATGTTTGACGATATAATTGGTGCATCACACACAGAGGTATTATTTGTCGTGACATGATTTCGAAGCTCTCTGTAGAGCTCCTTATGAATATTTTTTATATGTTGCGAATGAAAATTGTTTGCGGAAAAAGAAGAGCGACAGTAAGGACACCATCTTCGTCCAAGCCGATCGCCGCTTTTTTTCGCACCAGAATGCTCCACACTGTTGTCAAGGGGATTCACCCAGTAAATTATTTTAGTCAGACGCACGTATATGAAAAAATCATCACCAAGATCTTCCATGCTATATGGATTTGAAGGATCATTAAAATTGCAAATATTGAATCTAAATGTATTAGATTTCACTCGTATGTTATTCACAAAGAAATACCAACCTCCAATCGGAACTGTCAGTGGATGTGTTGCATTCAAAGATACAGCAACTACGGTTCCATCACGTATAATACACCAATTTGTGCCACAACTCATTGCAATGTTTTCCCCATTTACATACATTGGCTTTTCATTTGAGTTTCTATACTTTGACCACCGTCCATCTGTATCAAGATTTGGCGAACCTTTTGACTCCATGCGAAAAAAAAATATGCAACTTAATCAATGTGGAGAAGTGAACTACTGTTGTCTCGTATAAAATACCGAGGTTATAACATTCGATTCAAACATAAAAATGAACGTGAACACGATGAAATATTCAATATAGATGATACAACGAGTGTCGCACAACTTGAGGAGTTGCTAAATACAATATTGGGAGAAACATCATCAAACAAATATACATTTTACTTTAATAACCAACCGATTAATAATCACCTAAATGAAGCTTCTCTTAACGAAGAATCCACAAATATTATCGTATATGAAAATAAACTAAAAAGAAATATCCAAAATGTGTTGAACGATCCAATCATACAAGTACCACACAAAATTCGCAGAATGGTAACGGATCCATCTTGTCGATACGATAAATTATGGTTTTACTTGAAAGCATTCAAATCACACCTTGAAGATATTGTCACGAAACAAACAAAAAAAGATCCAGAGTACAAAGATTATCCTAAAAAAGCATCAATGTCTTACGATGTAAAAGAACTAAAATTTCATTTGGACGCTGCCGTTGAAAAAGACATTCCAAAAAATCGTGCAGGAAAATTCAGAACTGTTCAGCTTGGAACCGATCAGCAAGAAGGTCTGCAAAAAATGCACCGTGCTATTGACAATGATATTATGAAGGCGTTGCAAAAGATCGGATATGGCAGTCTTTACTTCTATTTAAATACAGTTATCACCTGTATTGAACAAGCAGCTGGCGAAAATTTGGATGAACACCCGGGTGGAGATTTGAGGAAATATTATCATGCGGAAACTCATTGGGAACATGACCTTGAACGACTAAAACTAGAGTTGGATTCAATTGATGATGATGTAATCAGATATTTTCATTCTTTACAGAATAAACATTTGGGCGCCGAATCTTCTGCAGCAGCAGCAGGACCTTCTGAAATCGGATCTTCTGCAGCAGCAGGAGCATCTGACATCGGATCTTCTGCGGAATCAGCAATACCTTCTTCCGAAAATGAAAAAGTACAAGACAAAGAAGATCATGACTATTCACTTGGAAGTTTAGGAACTGAAGACGATCCGATTGTATTCGATTAAATATCAGATGGACTTATTCTTCTTTCCGCCATCGTATTCATATCCATGTCCATGCTCAATCATTACATCTTTCAAAGTTTTGCCTTTTTTCTTGTAATCCACCAACAAACGACCGTATTTGTCAAAACCATATGTATCAATCCGAAATACAGTTCTTGGTAGATACGCTTGCAAAAAATACTTTGCGGATATAGCACGTCTGTACTCACTCTCGATCTTTGTTTTTATTTCTGGCGAATCGTATCCCAAACATCTACATCGACGCTTGACTATTTTACGATTGTCTATCATAATAACAGTGAATGTATCTCCATCGTACACTGAAACCACTCTAACAAACATTCTAGATTTTTTGTTTTCAAGACGAGGTTTGTCATTTATGTTTTGAGCAAAGTAAAGTCTTAACCAATCTATCATTTTTTTTAAACAACTCATTTTTAATTACCTAAATGACCTACGAAAATAATATTTTCGCCATTTTTTTTCGGATAGATTTTGTTCCGTCATATTTTTCCCATGAGGAATGTACTGTTTTACGAAAATAAGTATACTCCGCCTAATGCTGCAAAGATTGAAGATATTCTCAAGTGGGATGACTATCAACTAGAATCATGTCATGCCTATATACAATGGCTTTTTCCTTTGAACGAAAAATCACACTTTAACACCGCTGCTGAACTTTTGACTGATGAAGAAGCTCGCATCATATGTGAAAGTGCAGTGTGCTCTTTGCGTGTCATGCATGCATTTGAATTGATGCTTGATTTCATGGGCCTCAAACTCAATTCCAATGACATTTCAATTTATTCAATCCAAAAACTTCGTAACATAAACAACTCACCACATAATTTCTTACGTATCACACGAATATTGAAGAGCATGCAGCGTCTCGGAATTGGAATATACTGTCAACCGTTCTTGAACGCATTAGCAAGTGCAATTCAGAAAGGTATTTTGTATAGAGCGAAAGACTCTTTCTTTGATTACTGGAAGCCAAGTCTACAAGACCTCACATTATCAAGATCGCTGCTAGTCTCATTGATTCAAACACCCCCAAAACTCGTATTCATGTGTTCGCAGGTACTGCACCAACATTATTGCAAATACGCCTCTTTGTGTATACGAAGAATTTTGCAGAATTTGAATGGTTCAAGTTGGAATACATACGACTGGAACCTCAAAGACACTTGGATTGTTATTGGACATGATTGTGGAGGTAAATTTTCAGTCATGAACTATTCTAGTGGGAACCTTAAGAAAACCGACCTTTCTTCATTTTCGCACATCCTCCTGCTTGAGTCCACAGAACTCGAATCTCCAGACTTTCCGGGTCTCTACTTTCAGGATGAGCTGTCGGAAGTTTTTTTGGACGATGTTTACAGATCGGTAGATTCGTCTTATGTACACGGACAGCGTGAAATCCAGTTCGTGTTACTGCGAAGGAAGTGTACATGAATGTAAGTTTTTTTCGTTACATGTTTTGTATGAGAGTCTATTGTTTTGTTGCAATAATTTGTTTTGTTCGCAAATGCTAATGGATGGTTTTTGAAATTCGTCTACACGGTATTTTATATAATTGATGCGTATTTTGCTGCAGAAAAAAATCATCTATCATTCATTACGAGAAAAAAAACTATACTATAAAGTAAATATGTTTTTAAATACAACAACCAGATTATCGTCTGCGCATCCTTCACTTCCTTATGAACCTCCACTTCGACTATCTGGTACACCCACCCTAGAGAGTAATGTCGTGTTTATGGAGATGAATAATGGGGCTGGACGTGAAGGAATATGTTCTGGTACTATTATTAATGAGACACCTGAATTTTTTCACGTTCTGACTGCTGCGCATTGTACGAATAATTTTATAGGACAAGACGGTGGATGGATAAGAGTTCATTTGTTCGAATATGACGCAAGTAATGCGATGTTTGGTAGTTGGTTTCAATATATTGTCCTGTCGCCTGCTGCTACTTCTAGGATTATTGTAAATCCAA
>Ga0160422_10000218_pt1 | contig 33044 bp, 26 predicted proteins | sample Fk160mmetaG_FD_108192 | JGI IMG/M metagenome (GOLD analysis project Ga0160422, IMG submission 108192) | Marine microbial communities from the Central Pacific Ocean - Fk160115 60m metaG | ecosystem: Environmental > Aquatic > Marine > Oceanic > Photic zone | place: The Central Pacific Ocean...
GTAGGCTCCCAGGCAGAGTGCCCAGGCAAAGGTCTGGGGAGCAACGTCCTCCGCCTTGCCCGCAGTAGCTGCGGTCAACCAGAGGAAAACCCTACAGCTTCCCATAATGAGGTAACTTCCCGCCCACCTCTTGTGCAGGAAGTCATAGGCGAGGATGGCGCAGACGAGCAGTGTGATCCAGAGAGCCGAGCAACCCGCGCCTAAAAAGAGTAGGGCGGACCCGGCGACCAGCTCGCTCATTCCGAGAATCCATGCCGTTGCCAAGGTGACTTTACGGGATGGGATGGGGCGTTCGGAGTTGTATTTGCGGTCAAATCCCTCGTCGAACGCGTCGTTGAGGGTGCAGCCGCCTGCGTAGACCAAGCTGGCGCCGAGCAGGAGAGCAAGAAGACTGAAGGGTTCAGCGTCCTGCAAGCCAAAGCTGGCCGGCATGGCCAAGGCATGCCCCAGGGCCACCGCGTTTATGCCCCATCCCGCGAGGCAATTCGTCCATACCGTCGGAAGGTTGGAGACTCGGGCCAAAGTGAGGGCCTGCTTCAGGAAATTACCCATCAGGAAGCAACCATTCTAAATGGTTTATTTGGGCTTTTCGGCGAGACCCCTACGAGCCAACTCGTTGAGCGTCCACGCATATTCTTCGGCGACCTGATCGACGACCTCCTTTGCCCTCAACCCTTCGGGAAGAACTTCCCAAGTGTAGGTTTCCATTTCCAAGTGGCGGCATTTTCGTGGATTTTCCGCCAACCAGTCAAGGGTCACTTCGACGTGATCCCTCGTATCCTCCATCCCGTCGCCGGGAGATGCATGCAGGGGTACGTGGTAGTGTATTCTCCACTGGTCCCCTCGTCCCGCCTTCGACGCCCGTCCTTGCTCGAGTGCCAGATCCAAGTCCTTGTACCTTCGAAGGATCTTCCCTCCCCGGCTCGCCGCAACCTGATGGAGATAGACTTCCTCTACGAACTGATCAAGGCCGGAGAGGTTTTCGTCCGTCGGGGAAACCTTGAGAGCTGAACTGAGATGCAGTTTGCTTAGGCGGATATCCGATTGGGCCAGTTGATCGAGACCTTCCCGGGCGTCTTCATGTTCTACGGCAAGGTGGCAACAGTCGTAGTTTACCCCTATGTTCCTGCAAAGAGATTCTCGTCCCTGTCCCAGGACCGTCAATTGATCGAAAAAGGCGAGCGTTTCCGGAGTGGTCTCGAAAAGACCCAGTGGTTCCGGCTCGAGTCCGAGATGAAGATCCAAGTCCTTGGACTTCCGGATCCTGTCCATTTCATCCGAGCAGAGTAGCAGGTTCTCGTAAATTTGGGCAGGGGCCGGTCTTTCGGGGTGGAATTCCTTGAAGGAACCCGGGAGAGTGCTGACGCTTCCCTCTTCGCCGGCTTGCAGCAACTCGGCCAAAATCTCGAAGAGGAGGACGGTGTACTCGAGCCTTTCCGTGGTAGTCCAGTCCGGTCGGTATACGTCTTCCTTGACCCGCTGCCCGTGAAAATTGCCGTAGGGAAATCCGTTAATGGTGAAGACGTAACAGTTCTTGGCCTCCAGCCATTTTTGAAAGCCAAGCATTTCCGATTGGGCGGAAAGCTCGCTTGCAGCCTGAGCTCCCAGCCTAAGGCCGATGGCGAACCTGTCCTCGGGTGAAACCTTGTCCCGCACCTTCAGGACGTACCGGTTGAGGGAATGGAAGGTTTCTTCCCATGTGTTCCCACGATGAACGTTGGTGCAGTAAGCCAACTCCAAGCCATTCAGCAGTTTCATGTTCTAATTTCAATTAATCGAGGCAGGAGGATTACTTAGCCCATGCGGATTGGGATGACAAGGCTACATCCCTTGTTTTCGGCGTTTGTGGAGAAGGGAAACTGTTCATCCACCCTCTCCCCAAAACAAAAAATGCGCGACCCGGCCCGGGTCGCACATTTAAGTGTTGCCTCTATGGAGGCATGATTTGCCCTTATTTTCGTTGATTACGCATTTTGGGCGCCAATCATGCCGAAGAGTGAAAAAAGGGAAAATTTAAGCAATACAACAGATGCTGTTGCGGTTTTTGGTCTTTTTTTACATATTGGCAAACAAACCCTTTAGGCCAAGACGCTACAAAGGTGTTCGACTCAATGAATTCTTCTTCTCATACAGTCCATTCCCAGCCCATCTGGAAGTCGTGGTTTGCCAAACACGGTGGCAAGTTGCTTCTTTTTGCCCGCCAACAGGCGCGCTGCCCGGATGATGCGGAGGATCTCGTGCAGGAGGCCTTCGTAAGGATCTGGAGGCTTTACGGCCATACGGGGGAAGTAGCCCCCGGTTTGGTTTACCGGGCGATCCGCAGGCTTGCCATAGACTGGGCCCGTAGCTTGGACCGCCGGAAGATTAGGGAACAAAAGGTTTTTGCAGATACCCCGTTCGCATCATCCTTCGAAAGAGAACTGGAGCGTGACGAGCGCAACCGGGCCCTCCTGCAGGCAGTCGATGGTCTGCCCCCAGAGCAGAAGGAAGTCCTTACCTTGAAAATATGGGCGGACCTTACTTTCGATGAGATTGCCCGCACCCTCGACCTCTCCTTGAACACGGTTGCCTCCCGTTACCGCTACGCCCTTGCCAAACTTAAGGATAGGGTGCCCGCAACCTTGAAGGACGAGCCGAAAGCACCCTATCCGCACCACGATTCATGAATGGCTTCGAAGAGCTGGAAAAGGAACTGCGATCCCTTCGCCCCGACGATCCTTCGGGGGAATTCGAGGTCAAGGTTGAGCAAGCCCTTGGCGATTCCGGGCGCTTGGCCGTCAGTCAATTGCCGGATCTGGATTCGGAAGCCTCACCTGACCCTCCGCCCAAATCCAAGAACCTCGTTCTCGCTGGTTTTTCCCTGGTCGGCCTCGCAGCCGTCATTTTCTTTGCCCTTTTCCCATCCGGCCTGACCGATACCGGTGCCGAAGCCGGTTTTCTACAGGCTCTTCCCTTGAGGGATCCCGTCCCGTCGGCATCCGTTACAAAGGAAGACGACTCGAGTCCCCTGCACGGGGTTTCCAGCGAAGAGTTGTCCCTGACGCTGGAGAATGGATGGAGTGAACCCTGGAGCCAGGAGATCCTTCTTGAGGTGTCCGACGAGGGTGTCATCGAGCGACCCGGTATGCCGCCTGCCCGAAAGTATCGCTACCAATACTTGGACGAGACTATCTGGACTAATCCGGGAGCCAACACTTTCATACGTTCCTCCGCGCCACGGCAGGAAGTTCTCCTCATTGGCCTTGAGCCCTTGGAGTGAATCATTCTCACAAACATACTATAGTAGAAAATCATGAACAACATGCTCCTTCCTCTGCTGGCCTTTACCCTCACTCTCCCCTTTCAAGCGGGAGGCTCCCCCGTCGACCCCAAGGACGAGTCCGCCTTCCTCGGCGTTGGCGCGAACAGGCTTTCCCCCTTGGTGAGTCGCCAGCTCGGGCTTGGCGCCAAACTCTATCTTTCCGTAAACCGGGTCGTCCCGGGTAGTCCGGCCGAGAAAGCGGGACTGAAGCAATACGACATTCTCAAGAAACTAGACGATCAAGTCTTGGTCAATCAGGAGCAGTTGGCTGAATTGGTTCGTTCCCGCAAGGTTGGTGACGAGGTTACCCTGACCATCCTCCGCGCCGGGAAGGAAAAGGTTCTGTCGGCCAAGCTCCAGAAGGGAGAAGAGCCCAAGGACCGCGAACCGCGACAGCTTTTCAACGAGAGGGCATTCCCCAATGCCCGCGAGCTGGCTGATAGAGCCCGCCGACAAATCGAGCGTCGCCAGGAGGCTTTCGGGTTGAACCGAAGAGAGCTTTCACCCGAAGTCATTGAGAAGTTCGACGTCGATGGCGATGGCAAACTGAGTCCCCTTGAGCGCGACAAGGCGAGGGACGAGGGTGCTCTCGGTGAGGAGGGCATCCCCTTTGGCCTTGGAAATCAGTTTTTTCGAGCGCCAAACCTGAACCTGGGCCCCGATTTCCAGCAAATGCTCAAGGATGCCCGCCGTCACGGGGCTTCCTCTTCCTGGTCCTCGGTTTCAGGCACTGCCAAGACCAAGGTGGTGAACGTCGACCAAGACGGGACCTACGAGTTCAGCTCGGAGGACGGAGACAAACGGTTCAAGGCAACCTCGCTCGATGGGGAGGTCCTCTTCGACGGTCCGGTAAATACCGATGAGGAACGGGCCGCCCTGCCCGAGGGCATGCTCGACCGCCTCGAAACCCTCGAGAAGAGCGTTCGCATCCGTATCAAACCGAGTGAAGCAAAGCCCGGAAAACCCAAGCAGGAGGGCAGGAAGGACAAGAGGTTCCTGTAGGGGAGTCCTATTTTGGTTGATCCCCCATAGGACGTTGGCTGCTAGGGTTTGAAACCTCTTTTTGTCTGATGGAAACCCCTGGTGACACACGGTTTTAGTCGTCGCAGGCATTCCGAATTCGGGCTTGACCTTCAATTTCAGTTGTAAACAATTACGTCACTGGCAAACCAAACCAAAATATTATGAAACAAACCCTCAGCCTACTCTTTACCTTCCTTTTCACGGGGGGATTCTTATTAGCGCAAGTGCCTGGGATCATGACCATGCAGCCGGCTTCCGCCCCTCAAGGTACGGACTTGGGAGCCAATACTACTTCAACGGCGGCGGGAATAGCACTTGGAAACCGCGTTAAGCTCAGGGGCTTTGCCGACTTCATTTTCAAACACCATGATGATGATTCCAAATTTAGCGGGCCTGTTGGAAATAATCAAGGAGACGAGACGGATTTCTCCACTGAAGCCGACGTTGATTTTCTCATCGATTTCTCTCCCGTCACTGCCGAGGTACACTTGGCGGCTACTGCCGGTGGAAGCGTCACCATGGAGCAAGCCTTTGGTCGCTACAGCGTGAACCGGGATTTCAGCATTTCTTTTGGACGTCTTCTTGGATCCTTGGGCTTTGAAGCCGATGAAGCACCTGGCCTCTATGCCACCTCTAAAGCCTACCACCTTGGTTCCGGAAATCATGGTAGTCAAGGACTGTACATGGACGGTTTGCGTGCCAATTTCAATAATGGTCGCTTTGGTTTTATAGCTGGACTTTATGATTCGTATTGGGCTTCCGGAAGCAATTTTGATGGTGGAGTTGCCCTCGACCTGGCCGCATCAATGATGATTGTTCCCGGCTTGGAGGCTCGCCTCGGATTTGCCCACGAAGAAGTGGAAGCCACCGGCAACGACATCTCACAGTTCAACGCTTTCGTTTCGTACAACCCCGGTGCTCTCACCTTAGCCTTGGAGTATGATAACTTTAATATCCCAGGGGCCGATATGTGGGATATCATGCTTCTCGCAAATTATCAGTTTATCGATTGGATGGGGGGTACTTTCCGCTACACCCATGAAGACGCCGAAACCTCCGACGCCGACCGCTTCACCTTTGCCCTACTTTTCACTATTACGGATAATCTCTTCTTCAATGTCGAGTACAGCCATACCGACGTAGACGGAATGACTTACTCCGACTATGACGAGCTTTACCTGGAAGGTCTCATTACCTTCTAACTGGAAGAACCCAGTACTATTTAACAAACCCCGTTGACTACGCTCAGCGGGGTTTTTTCTTTTCCTCATGGTTCTCCAAAGGACTTGCCAATCCTTGTTTTCTATCATGAAGTGAGGTGCAAATGCTGTTTTTTTAGATGAGCCAAGATATTCTCACTGAGGCATCGAAATCGAAGAAAGGTTTGCGCAGGCAGATCGAGGAACGGGGCAGGGAACTGGCCTATTTGCAAAGGAAGTGCAGGGAATTGGGCATCCCCGTTCTCGTGGTCGTCGAGGGCCTGAGCGCTGCGGGAAAGGGTACCATCATCAATCAAATGATCCAGCCTCTCGATCCTAGGGGATTCAAGGTCTCCTGCATTGCCTCCCCCAACCGTGATGAGCAACTGCGCCCTTTCCTGTGGAGGTTTTGGCGCAGGACCCCTTCGGCAAACCGGATGGCCATCTTTGACCGCAGTTGGTACAGGAATCTCCTCGATGCCGAGATTTCCGGTGAATTGAGCGAATCGGATTTAAGAAAGGCTTATGCCGACGTGAGGGCTTTCGAGCGTCAGCTGAGGGACGGAGGTACTACTATCCTGAAGTTCTTTCTTCGCATCACGAAGAAGGAGCAGGCGGCCCGCCTGGCCGCTCTGCAGGGCAACCCCGCCACGGCCTGGCGCGTCTCGGATGCCGTCTTGGCCCGTCATGCGCGTTACAAGGACTATCAAAAAGCCGTTGATCATATGTTTGAGGAGACGGACCTTGAGGAAGAGGCGCCCTGGCGACGGATAGATTCCAAAAACCTAAGGAACGCGACTTTCGAGGCGCTCGGTTATCTCGTGGACGCGCTTCGCAAAAGAGTCGAGCAATGCAAGGCCGGAAACCCTCTTTTCGAGGGCAAGCGGCTCACCGAGTTGCCATGCTTTTCGGATGCTCCCTCCCTCAAGAAGAGCGATTTGTCCCTTCGTCTCGAAAAGGAGGCTTACCGGGAAATCATCGAGGCTAGGCAGAGCCGCATCCAGGAACTGCATAATGAGCTTTATCGTCTTCGCATCCCGCTGGTCATCGTTTATGAGGGATGGGACGCCTCGGGCAAAGGAGGTAACATCAGGAGATTGACCGAGCAAATGGATCCCCGGGGATATGAGGTCATTCCCGTTTCCGCCCCCAACGACGTCGAGAAGGCCCATCATTACCTGTGGCGTTTCTGGACGGAGTTTCCCAAGGCGGGTCACGTCACGATCTTCGACCGATCCTGGTACGGAAGGGTCCTGGTCGAGAGGGTGGAAGGCTTTTGCTCGGAAGCCGACTGGAAGCAAGCCTACAACGAGATCAATGAGATGGAGGAGAACTTTCGCCATTTCGGTACCGTGCTGGTCAAGTTCTGGGTCCACATCGACAAGGAGGAACAACTCCGACGTTTCCGAGCTCGTGAGGTGAGCCCCCACAAGCGCTGGAAATTGCATGAGGAGGACTGGAGGAACCGGGAGAAATGGGATCTCTATGAGAGTGCGGTCGAGGAGATGTTCCTCCGCACGCACGCTCCCAAGGCCCCTTGGACCGTTATCGAGGGGAACTGCAAGCGCCACGCCCGCGTGAAGGCTCTCGACGTCGTGATCGACGCGATCGAGAAGAAGATCAAATCCTTGGAATAACCCTTCCCCAAAGGACAAGCACCGCTCTCCCAGAGTCCTCCGCGACCTCAGGGGCTTTGGGTTTTGGAGGGCTTGGTTTCCACCTTCCCCCAAGTTTGTTTTCCTTGCCATATAAAGCAAAAAGCCCTTCCCTCGCTTTCTTTCCAACTCCTAACTCGAAATAAGCCCATGGACCCTCAAACCGAAAACCAGAGAACCGGATTGCTTGCCGGAGGAAACTGGATCATCGACCAAGTCAAGATCATCGACGTCTACCCCAAGCACGAACAACTCGCCAATATCTTCGACCAATCCCAGGGGACCGGGGGATCCCCCTACAACGTATTGCTCGACTTGGCCAAGATGGGGGCCGGCTTTCCCCTTCAGGGGGCGGGTCTGGTGGGGCAGGATTCCCTTGGTCAATACATCCTCGAGGATTGTCGCAATCATGGCATTGATCCCAAATTCATATCCGTTTCTCCCGGCTCCAGTACTTCCTATACCGACGTCATGACCGAGAAAGACGGTGGCCGGCGTACCTTTTTCCATAACCGGGGCGCCAATGCCACCTGGTGTGGGGACGACCTGGACTTTGCCGAGACCTCCGCCCGGATCTTTCACTTGGGCTACCTCCTTCTGCTCGATGCCATCGACGACGCGGATGACGCTCACGGGACCAGAGGGGCGGCTTTATTGGCCAAGGCCCGGGAAGCCGGCCTCAAGACGAGCATAGACGTGGTCAGTGAGGACAGCGACCGGTTCTCGAGGATCGTTGGTCCTGCCCTCAAGCAAGTCGACTACTGTATTCTCAATGAGGTCGAGGCGAGCAAGGTGACGGGAGTGAAGGTTCGAGAGGAAGGAAAGCTTTTGGATGATGGCATCGAGGAGGCGAGCTCCAAGTTGTTCGAGCTCGGAGCCCGTGAGCTCGTGGCCATTCATTTCCCGGAAGGCTCCTTCGCCCAGTCCGCGGGCGGCGAGAAGGTAAGGCATGGTTCACTGGCTTTGCCCAAGGGATACATCAAGGGAGCCGCCGGTGCGGGGGATGCCTTTTGCGCCGGCGTCCTTTACGGGGTGCACGAAAGCCTGTCCCTTGAGAAATGTCTTTTGATCGGAACTTGCGCAGCCACGGCTTGCATGTCCGACCCAACCTGCACGGACGGGTTGCGTTCCCTGGACGATTGCCTTGCCCTGGCCGAGGAGTTCGGTATCGGGGAGGACGAGCAGTAATTGATTCCAAACCCGATTTCATTCCATCATCTCAAACCACCGACCATGACCCAGGACCCGATAAACGATTTTGATTACGAGGTGCGGCTCCGAACGCTCAGGGAAAGAGTGGAAACGGAATCCTTTCCCGAGGCGGGAAGCTTCGTCAACGCCCATGCCCACACCTTCTTCTCCTTTAACTACCGTGGATATTCCCCGAGTTGCTTTGCCTTGGAGGCCAAAAAGCAGGGACTCGACATGGGAGGAATCGTCGATTTCGACGTCTTGGACGGGCTGGAGGAGTTCTGGACTGCCAGCCGCTTGCTCGACCTGAAGGCCTGCGTCGGGATCGAGTCGCGCGTCTTCGTCCCGGAGTTTGCGGACCGCGTCATCAACTCGCCGGGCGAGCCCGGCATCAGCTATCACATGGGAACCGGGTTCACCACCGCGGATATTCCCCCCGAAGCCCAGGCTTTCCTGGATGGGATGCGGACGACTTCCGAGGAAAGAAACCGGGCCATGGTCGAGCGGGTCAATGCCTTTCTCGCTCCCTTGGTTCTCGATTACGATGCGGACGTGGCTCCCTTGACGCCCAAGGGCAATGCCACGGAGAGGCACTTGTGCCTCGCCTATGCCCGCAAAGCCGCCGGGGATTTCCCGGAGGAGGGGTCGTTGCGAGCCTTTTGGTCCGAGAAACTGGGTGTTGCCCCCGACGATCTAAAGGATTTGCCCGATGGAAGGGGGATGACCGATTTGATCCGGGCCAAGACCATGAAGCAGGGCGGGGCGGGTTACGTTCAGCCGGATTCCGGATCCTTTCCCAAAATGGCCGAAATGAACGAATTTGTTCTCAAGTGCGGGGCTTTGCCGACCTTTACCTGGCTGGACGGGACTTCGGAGGGTGAACAGGCGCTCGAGGAACTGGTAGAGATAGGCCGCTCGACCGGCGTGGTGGTCTTCAACGTCATACCGGACCGCAACTATACGCCCGGTTCTCCCGACCGGAAACTGGAGAACCTCAGACAGGTCGTCCGCTTAACCGAGGACTTGGGGCTTCCCCTCCTGGGAGGCACGGAAATGAATAGCCCCGGGCAGAAGTTCGTGGATGATTTCGGTTCAGAGGAACTGGCGCCCCTCCACCCTGTGTTTCTTCGCGGTTCCCAAATCCTGCACGCCCATTCCACGCTCCAAAGGTTGGCTGGTCTGGGATACCTGAGCGATTGGGCGACCGCTCACTTTCCGGACGTTGCCTCCAAAAACGATTTTTACGCCGAGTTCGGGGAGATCTTTTCCCCGCGTGGCGACCAAAGGCTTGCCGACTCACTGGACCCCGAAATGGGCCCTGGCGAGGTCCTGGCCTGTGCCCGCAAGGCCGTGGGTTGACGCATGGCGGGAACCTTCGTCGGGTTTGGCTTCGGGGCCATACAGGGAGGGTTGTTTCTTCCCGAGGCTCACCGCTCCGGGAATTTCGACCGGCTAGTGGTTTCCGAGATCGATCCCGAGACGGTTGCCTCCCTGCGCTCCTCCTCGGGCCGTTATTCCTTCAACGTGGCCCACGGAGATTCCCTGCAGCGCATTGAAGTGGCTGGAGTGGAGGCCTATAACCCGCTCGTTGCGAAGGAACGGGAAAAGCTGGTGGACGCGATTTCCGAGGCTTCCGAGCTATGCACCGCGCTTCCCAGTTTCCGGCTTTACGACAGCCCGCCCGCATCCGTTGCGACGCTACTTTGCGAAGGCCTGGGCCGGAAGATGGAAAACCCCTCGCTTTCCCCGGCCGTCGTTTACGCGGCCGAGAACGACGGACGAGCCGCTGCGAGGCTAAGGGAAGCCTGTCTGTCCCATCGTCCCGAAGGCTTTGGCGGTCGGGTCGTTTTCTCGGAGACGGTGATTGCCAAGATGTGCTCCGTGGTAACTGACGGGGGAAGAATCCGCGAGGAGGGGTTGGTACCCCTTGCCAAAGAAGTCGAGAAGGCTTTCCTCGTCGAAGCCTATGACCGCATCTTGATCGAGGCCAAGGCGCCCGAGGGTTTCGAGCGTGGGCTCGACCGCTTTGTGACGAAGCAGGATCTCGATCCTTTTGCCCAGACGAAGTTTTTCGGGCACAATGCCCTGCATGCCATGCTCGGATACCTGGCTCGTGATCGAGGGATCGGCTTCATGCATGAGATCGGTCCTGAAACGGACTTGATGGACAAGGCTCGTAAGACCTTCCTCGGGGAGGCGGGACCGGGCTTGATCAAGGCATATGGTTCGGTCGGGGATGAGCTTTTCACAGAGTCGGGCTTCGAGGCTTATGCGGAGGATGCCCTTTTGCGCATGGTTAATCCCTTCCTTCGCGATCCCGTCGATCGCGTTACCCGGGATCCTGCCCGCAAGCTTGGATGGGAAGACCGCCTCCTTGGTTCCATGAAGCTTGCCCGGGCGGCCGGGGTGACGCCCGAGGGATTGGCGGAAGGCGCCAGCATCGCCCTCCTCTTGGCCTGCGAGGAGATGGAATGGAGTTCCCCAGGGCAAGCCTTGGACGAATTGTGGAAGGGAGTTCCGCCTGAAGAGCAGGCCGTTTTTCGAGAATTGCTCGTGTCTTCCCCTTCTTGAACTTCTTTGCAGGGGTTGAATTCTATGGTTGCAATTCTTTCAAAAACGATCAAAAACGATCTCTTTCGATCAAAATGATTCGCGATCACAACCCGGTTCTTGCCCCACAGAGAAGAGAGATCATACGTTCCTTCGTGCAGAAGGAGGGAGTCGTCCGGGTGGAGGATTTGCGCAAGAGCCTCAAGGTTTCGGTCGCTACCATCCGCAGAGATCTTGAGACTCTGGAAGGGATGGGCAAGCTCAGGCGGGTGCACGGTGGGGCCGTTTCAGTGGAAAAGAACAGGCTCGAAGAGGCCGTCTTCGACGACAAGACCAACCGGGCCGGAAGGGAGAAGAGCCGTATAGCGGAGATGGCGTATAGACTGATCGACAGGAATGAGTCCATTTACCTCGACGGCGGCAGCACGACCCTGCGGTTGGCCCGTTTGCTCAAGGAGCGGACGGATCTGACCCTTGTTACCAATTCCCTACGGGCGGCCGCCGAGTTGGCGGAATCCGGTCCCCGCGTGCTTTTGATTGGCGGCGAGCTGCGCAGGATCAGCCAGACTATGGTCGGTCCCCTTACCTCCGCGGTACTCGGACAAGTACGGGTCGACAAGGCCTTTATGGGTACGATGGGGTTTTGCCTCGAGAATGGCCTTACCACGACCGACCCGAACGAGTCCTACGTGAAGGCGCTCGTGGCCGAAGAGGCCGGACGAGTCATTCTGCTGGCCGACTCGGGGAAGGCGGGAAAGGTTTCCTTCGCCCGGGTTTCCGATTGGGACAAGGTAGACGCGCTCATCAGCGACGACAACCTGCCTGGGCGTTTTGCAAAAACTTTGCGCAAGCGTGGACTGAAGGTCCACCTTGCATGAACCAATAAGAGGAAAGCACTAATGGCCACTCCAATCATCATGCCCCGCCAAGGACAGTCCGTTGAAAGCTGCATCCTGACCGAATGGAAGGTACAAGTCGGCGACGTTGTTTCGGAAGGCGACGTCTTGGCCGTTATCGAGACCGACAAGGCCAGCTTCGACTTGGAGTCGACGGCCTCGGGCACGGTCCTGGAACTTTTCTGGGAACCGGATGACGACGTTCCCGTTCTGGCCAACGTGGCGGCAGTCGGTGAAGAGGGCGAAAGCGCAGAGGAATTTCGTCCCGAGGGAGCGGTTTCCACGCCTGTAGGGGAGCCGACCCCATCCCAGATCGAGGAAGCTCCCTCTGCTCCCTCCGTCGAGCCCGCGGAGATTCCCGCCGTCGCCTCCTCGTCGGGTCCTGCCGGAGCCGGTATCAGTCCCCGAGCGCGCAAGCTTGCCCTCAGGCGGGGAATCGATCCCGAAACCCTTGCAGGGACCGGGCCTGACGGTCGCGTCATCGAGCGCGACGTGGAAGCCTTCCTTTCGGGTCAACCTCGTCTTTCCGCCACTGCTCGGGCCCGAGCTTCCGAAGAAGGCCTCGAACCTCCCCGCAGGGGTAGCGGTCTGGCCGGCATGGCCCTTGCCGGGGATATGCGGCAACCGGGCGCCGTGGAAGGGGCCGAGGTCGAGCCGGTCAAGGGAATCCGCAAAGTCATTGCCGAGCGCATGATCCAGTCCCTTCAGTCGACCGCCCAACTGACTCTTCATGCCTCCTTCGAACTGACCGCGGCTCAAGCCTACCGAAAGAAGCGCCTGCAGGACGGACAATCCAAGGTTTCCCTGAACGACTTGATTGCCCATGCCGTGATCGAGACGCTCAAGGTACACCCGGAGATGAACGCCCATTTTCTAGGTGAGCGCATCGCAACTTTCGAGAAGGTGCACCTCGGCGTTGCGGTGGATACTCCCCGCGGGCTGATGGTTCCGGTCATCAGGGATTCATCGGACTTGTCGATCGAGGCTCTTTCCACCGAGATCAAGAAACTTGCAGGAGCTTGCCGGGAGGGTACGATTTCCCCCGACGATCTGGCGGGCGGTTCCTTTACCTTGACTAACTTGGGGATGCTTGGCGTCGAGACCTTCACCCCGGTCCTCAATGCGCCCGAGGTAGCCATCCTGGGAGTGGGCGGAATCATGCTCAAGCCCAAGCGCCTGGCTGACGACGAGGTAACCTTCGCGGACTTCCTGCCCCTCAGCCTGACCATCGATCATCAGGCGGTGGATGGAGCTCCCGCCGCCCGTTTCCTTCAATCCTTGGTCCACCACTTGGAGAACGACCCCGGGCAACACTTTTCAAAACCAACCGAATAAGATAACTCGAATGAAATATGATTTTGCAGTCATAGGCGCCGGCCCGGCCGGTTACGTCGCCGCAAAGAAAGCCGCCGCCGCGGGGCTCAAGACGCTTCTAGTGGAAAAGAAAAAGCTAGGCGGAGTATGCCTGAACGAGGGTTGCGTACCCTCCAAGACGCTTCTCCAGGCCGCCAAGACCTATCACCATGCCAAGCATGGCTCGGTTTTCGGGGTCGAGGTGGAAGGATTGAGCTTTGATTTTACCCAGGCCCATGCCCACAAGAATAAGGTCATGGACAAGATGAGGGATGGCATTGCCGGCCTCATGAAGAAACACCAGGTCGACGTCGTCGAGGGGGAGGCCAGCCTTCTGAAGGGAGGAATGCTGGAAGTGAATGGGGAGACCCACGAGGCGGCCAACGTTCTTCTCTGTACGGGTTCATCGCCGGCCGTTCCCCCGATTCCCGGGATCGATGCGGACCACGTGGTCGACTCGACGGGAATTCTAGAGCGCGAAACCCTGCCCGAGCGTCTGGTCGTTGTGGGCGGGGGAGTGATCGGTTGCGAATTCGCCTGTATGTTTGCCTCGGTAGGCGTTCCGGTAACGGTGCTGGAGGCTTTGCCTGAGATCTGTCCGAACCTGGATACCGAAATTGCCGCCTCTCTTCGCAAGGAACTTGAGAAAAAGGGCGTGACCTTCAACCTCGGCGCCACGGTCGAGTCCATCGAGGAAAAATCAGTTCGATACGCGACGGACGAGGAAGCCGGGGAGGCCCCCGCAGACCTCGTTCTCGTGGCCACGGGTCGCAAGCCCAACGTCACCGGCTTGGGCCTGGAGGAGATTGGGCTTGATTTCGACCAACGGGGCGGGATCAAGGTCGACGACAAAGGGGCCACCAATTTGCCTGGCGTGTGGGCGGCGGGCGACGTAACCGGGCGAGCTTGGCTTGCCCACGCGGCCAGTCGCATGGCTGAGGTCGTGGTCCATAACCTGACGGGCCGGCCCGACGCGATGAGATACGATGCCATGCCCGCGGTCGTCTACACGAGCCCCGAGGTGGCCGTGGTGGGCTTGACCAAGGAAGAGGCCGAATCACGTGGACTGAAGGTCAGGACGGGAAGGATCCCCATGGCGATCAACGCCCGTTATTTGGCTGAAAACCCAGACGAGAGCGGAATGTGCAAGGTCGTGCTTGAAGCCGGCTCCAACCGCCTTCTTGGGGTCCATATGGTCGGCGGGGTCTGTTCCGAGATGATCTTCGGGGCCACCGCCATGATCGAGACCGAATTGCGCGAGGAGGAAATCGATGAAATCGTTTTCCCTCACCCGACCACCTCCGAAATCATGAAGGACGTCTTCATGGCCGTCCGCTGAACCAAACCTTTTATTCGCCATGCCGAAGTCACAAATAGTCGAACCTTCCGAAGAACGCAAAGCGGGGAGTCTTTCCTTCGCGGAGATCCCCCTTAACCAGTACCGTCGGGACCTTGCCGCGGAAAAGGAGTCCTATGGGGCCGATGCCCTGGTCGGAATGTACGAGGACATGCTTCTCATCCGTGAATTCGAGAGCATGCTCCAAAGCATCAAGACCCAGGGTTCCTACGAGGGAATCGAATACGACCACAAGGGCCCGGCCCACCTCTCGATCGGACAGGAGGCATCGGCGGTCGGACAAGCCTTTCTGCTTGGCGTGGACGACCATATTCTCGGTTCTCACCGCTCGCACGGGGAAATCCTGGCCAAGGGAATGTCGGCCATTCGCAAGCTCGATGACGATTCTCTCCTCGAGATCATGCAGAATTTTCTTGATGGCGACTGTTACCGCGTCGTCGAGAAGGAGGAATCGAGCTCGGTCAGGGACTTGGCCCGCAACTTTCTCCTTTACGGAGCTCTGGCTGAGATCTTCGGACGAGAGAACGGTTTCAACCGCGGGCTCGGAGGCTCCATGCATGCCTTCTTTCCTCCTTTCGGGATCTTGCCCAACAACGCCATCGTGGGAGGGTCGGCCGATATTGCGATGGGGGCCGCCCTCTTCAAGAAGGTAAACCGCAAGGATGGTATCGTCATTTCGAACATTGGGGATGCCTCGATGGGATGCGGACCTACCTGGGAGGCCATGAACTTTGCCTCCATGCGCCAGTTCTGGGAACTGTGGGATGATTCCATGAAGGGTGGGTTGCCCATCATCTTCAACTTCATGAACAATTTTTACGGCATGGGTGGACAAACCGCCGGGGAAACCATGGCCTTTGACTGCCTGGCCCGCGTTGGCTCGGGCGTAAATGCCGATTCCATGCATGCCGAACGCGTCGATGGCTACGATCCTCTTGCGGTAGTGGACGCAATTAAGCGCAAGAAGGGCTTGATCGAGGAAGGGAAGGGGCCCGTTCTTCTCGAGACCATTACCTACCGCTATTCCGGTCATTCCCCCTCCGATGCGTCTTCCTACCGGGTCAAGGAGGAGATCGACGCTTGGCAGGCGATCGATCCACTACAGGCCTACGCCAAGGATTTGATTGAAGGAGGATTGCTTAGTGAGGAAGGAATCGACCGACTCAAGGCGGAGACGACTAAGGCGATGACGCAGGCCTTCCGCCTGGCTTCCGACCTTGAGGTTTCCCCACGCCTCGATTCCGAGAAGATTGCCGGCCTGATGTTTTCGAGCAAGCGCAAGGAGAGTTACGATCCCGATCGAGAGCCCGAGCTTTTGCTTGCTCACGATGATAACCCCAGGGTACAGGCCCTGGCCAAAAAATCCCGTGCCGGGATCGTCGATGGGAAGCCCGTCTCCAAGAACAAGGTTTTCCAGTATAGGGATGCGATCTTCGAGGCAGCTCTTCACCGTTTTGAGAGAGACCCGACCCTCGTTGCCTACGGGGAAGAGAACCGGGACTGGGGAGGGGCCTTTGCCTGCTACCGCGGACTGACCGAATCTCTTCCTTACCACCGCCTCTTCAATTCCCCCATTTCCGAGGCCGCCATCGTGGGAAGCGCCGTCGGTTATGCCCTTGAGGGCGGACGGGCGCTGGTGGAGTTGATGTATTGCGACTTCATGGGCCGGGCGGGCGACGAGATATTCAATCAGCTTGCCAAGTGGCAAAGCATGTCCGCCTGCATCCTCGAAATGCCGGTCGTGCTCCGGGTCTCGGTCGGGTCCAAATACGGTGCCCAGCACTCCCAGGACTGGTGCGCCATCGTGAATCATATCCCGGGCCTCAAAGTAGTCTTTCCATCTACTCCCTACGATGCGAAGGGTATGCTCAACACAGCTCTTGCGGGAAGCGACCCGGTGGTGTTTTTCGAGAGTCAGCGCCTCTACGACGTGGGGGAACTCTTCGAAAAGGAGGTCCCGGCCGACTACTACGAAGTTCCCTTCGGGCCGCCCGCCAAGAGAAGGTCCGGCCAGGACGTCACCTTGATTACCGTAGGGGCGACTATGTACCGTGCCCTTGAGGCGGCCGACGTTCTTGAGCAAAAGTACGGCATGACGGCGGACGTTTTCGACTGCAGGTCCATTACCCCACTCGACTACGAGCCCTTGGTCGAATCCGTCCGCAAGACAGGCAAGGTGCTCTTGTCCTCGGACGCCTGTGAGCGGGGGTCGGTCATGCATGACATCGCTTCCAAAATCAGCCAACTGGCCTTCGATGACTTGGATGCTCCCCCCGTGGTGGTGGGATCAAGGAATTGGATTACCCCTTGCGCGGAGGTGGAAAACGATTTCTTTCCCCAACCCTCATGGATGCTCGATGCGATCCATGATCGAATCGTTCCCCTGCCCGGTCACCAGATGACCACCAATCCTACCACGGGCGAGCTTATGCGCAGGCAAAGGGGAGGCGTCTAGTCCTTCCGTAATGGAGCCAGCGCGAACCATCTTCCGAATCGACCGACTATGAGCGAATCCAGTCCCGACCTGATGGAAAAAAGGCTTATCGAACTCAAGGAGGCGGCCCGCTCGAGCCACGAGGGAATTTACCTGACCGGCGCCGACAGTATCGAATTGCTGGACGACGAGTTGCCTGAAGCTAGCTTTGGCGGCGAGGGTTTCCTTCTCGCAAGCTTCGGAAATTGCCGATGCGCATCGGATGCCAAGGCCATCCGCCAGTTCGATGCCCATGCCCGCGTTCCCTCTGGCGCGGAAAGGATCGCCCTCGGTCATGAGACCCTGCAACTTGTGCTGGATGCCCCGAAGGACTCTCCGCTCGTACCAGGGGATTTGGTGGTAGTGACTCCCGGTCACGCCAGTGAGCCCATCGATCCGCTTACCTTTCTTCCCGACAAGCAGGGGGTTCTCGCGGCACTTGGCTACTCCTACCGCTACCTGGGCGGACTCAGGCAATTCAATGCGGTTCCCGCCAACGCCCCGGCCTTTGTCCGGGAGCAGGGTTTCGGGAGTTTGTTCAATAAGGTTTCACCGGATGGCGAGACCAGCCTGATTTCCCTGGCCCATGCCGAGCCCTTCGCCTGCAACTACGGCACTAACAAGCACATTTTCACTTTTGATGAAGGGGGCGCATTCAGGTATGGGGTTCCTCCCAGGGCCGTTTTGGCCTACCTTTCCGGCACTGCCCGGATGGCCATGATCAACCTGACCATCGTCGCGAGCGTACCGGATGAGGAACTTCCGAGGGTGGTTTACGTCACTGGTTCCCAAGCCAAGCTGGACGACATGAACGAGTATGCCCTGGTCAAGAACCTGCGCCGGCGTGGAACTAAGGTGATCCTCATCGAGCGCACGGACCCGGAGATCCTAGCCAAACTGACCGAGCACGGTAAGTCCGACGTGGTCTGGACGAACTACGCGTCCGCCCAAACCTATGAGCAAGCGGTGGCCATCTTGGCGGAGGGCGGAAACCTCAACAGTTATGCCGGGGCGGTTGATCCTGATCTTCTGATCAAGATGCCGATTGGAAAGGCGCCTTGCTTCGGTTCCGTCCAAGAGGAAGCCGAATCCCAGATTAGCCGGATGCATCACAACCTAGGACCCAATGATCCCAACCGCTTCAGGGGCTTGGCCAAGGAACCCAAGGTGGGCTTGATCGGGCTTGAGCCCGGGAGTGAAAGAGAGAAGGCCTACCTGCAGAGCCTGCCCCGAGGCACGCCCGTGCTCCTTTCGCCGGGAAGCGATCTCCCTTCCTTTCTCGAGAAACTAGGCGAAGGTGAACTGTTGACCGATCTTTTCCTTGCCGGTTCGGGGGAAGAAGCGGCCGAAGCCTATGCCGGATTGGAGGAAAGGCTGGCCCGTTCCGCGGCTGTTAATTTCATTGACGGGGATCTCGTGGCTCCCATTCGCTCGCGCCATGCCCATTACGTTTCCCGTCACCAAATTTGCGGAGCCAACGTTCCCTGGAACATGACCAATACTTCCGAGCCACATTCCGACGACATGGTCGAGCAAGCCTCCAACCCGGTCAGTTTCGACTGGATGGTGAGAGGGATATGCGGCTTGCGGGCCGTTCCACGGATGATGGAGACGGTGGAACGAGAACAGCCGTTCGGTTCCTTCTTCTCCTTCACGGAATTGCTGGACCTGCCCTATGTCGAAACGAACTCGTCCTCTTTCCGGTCCGCCGCCGAATCCGCCGAAGAGCCCGCTCGCCGTTCCCTTCTGGAAGCAGCGGAAGAACTTTCGGCGAATGCCGAGACCTGGTCGCGAAAGGTGGAGGAAGCCCTTTACCGCGGATATGGCGTTCCTTATCCCTTGAACCTTGCCAATGATTAAGAACACCAAAAGGAAGATTTCATGAGCTGGACGAACCTGAAAGATAAAGTTGTCATAGTAACGGGAGGAGCGGCCGGCATTGGTCTCGCCGTCTCAAGGGGTTTCGTCGAGGTTGGGGCCAAGGTCATGATTGCCGACTTCGCCGAAGATGCAGGCGCCCGGGCCGTGGAAGAAGTCTCCCGGTCGGGGACCGGTTCGGCCGCCTTCGCCAAGTGCGACGTTTCCTCCCGAACCGACGTCGAGAGCCTAGTCGACCGGACCATGGAGTTGTGGGGAAGAATTGACGTTCTGGTCAACAACGCCGGCATAAACGTTCCCCGTCTGTTGGTCGATCCAGCGGGCAAGGAAGAGTTGACCGAGGAAATTTGGGACAAGGTTTTCGCCGTCAACGTGAAAGGCCAGTTTTTGTGCGCTCAGGCAGCGGCCCGCCGTATGTTGGAAAACGAGCAAGGAGGCGTCCTTATCAACATGTCCTCCGAGTCCGGGCTGGAGGGAAGCGAAGGCCAGAGCGCGTACGCCGCCACCAAGGCGGCCAACCAGAACTTGACGCGATCCTGGGCCAAGGAACTGGGGAACAAGGGTGTGCGGGTAATAGGCGTGGCTCCTGGAATCATGGAGACCACGGGAATGAGAAGCGAAGCCTACGAGCAATCCCTTGCTTATACGCGTGGGATTTCAGTGGATGAATTGCGCTCCAAGTACGGAAGCACTTCGTCCATTCCGCTCGGCCGGAGCGGAAAACTCTCGGAGGTTGCGGACTTGGTTGTCTTCCTTGCCTCGGAGAGGGCCTCCTACCTGCACGGAACCACCGTAAATATCTCGGGCGGAAAGTCGAGAGGGTAGGCTTCCCCTACCAGGTAGTCACGCCCTTGGCCAGGATGAGGTTCGCGTAGATGCGGACGTCTCCAGTCATGACCACGGCGAAGGCCTTGCGTGTCCGGTCGTAGAAGTCGTACTTGTCCACCTGAGCTATGGGTGCGGAGTCCGGGTAGTGCTTCTTGACGATTTCCGCATATCCATCGTGTACCTTCTGGTAATCCGCCGCAATTTCCGGGTTGGCCTTATCCTCCGGGAGGGGTCCCATCATCATGACGGGTTGCTCCATGACGTGATCCAGAACGAAGAGGGGAAGAACTGCGTCGAGCAGGTCGTCGATCCTCAATCCATCGGCCCGGATGATGGTATCGTTGCAACTTTCCCCCGGGAAGTGGGCGTCCCCGAAAATGATCTCGTCGTGATGCCCCATACGGTAGAGGGTCTCGAGAAGTTTTGGACTGAGGAGAGGTGAGATGCCGCGTAACATGCTCCATCCCCTAAAGAAGGACTTGGGCTTAGTCAAGAAATGGGGCTCGCAAAGACGAAAAACCCCAAAAAAAAGCGCCGTGGGGACGGCGCTTTAAAAGAGTCTGGCTTTCCAACCTGCTTCCCTTCCTTTACGGGTAGTGACTGGTATTCTTTTGACGAAGGAGCAGAGTTTTTTGGACCGAACTATCTTTTATGGATCTACCATAACCCAGCTCACTCGTTCTGTCCAATTTTGGGGAAAGATTTTTTTGTTCAACCATTCGCGAGGACTGAAAAATGAGCCAGTGAAGCCTTTGCCAATCCATTCAGGTCGTACCCTCCCTCAAGGACTGAGACGACCTTGCCGTCACAGTGTTCCTTGGCCAGGTCCATCATGATTTTGGTCAAGCTCCCGAAATCTTCGTCTAGAAGACGAAATTGCCCGAGAGGATCGCCCATGCGGGAGTCGAAACCGGCCGATACGAGGATCAGTTCGGGACGGAAGGCTTGCATCTTCTTGCCCAAGTCCAGGCCGAAGGCACCTTCCACGATCTCCTTTCTGCCTGCGCCCGAGGGGAAGGGGAAGTTGAGCGTGGATCCCAGGCCCTTTCCCTTACCCGACTCTTCTCTGCTTCCCGTGCCTGGATACCAGGGTGATTGGTGGGAACTGAGGAAAAATACGGAAGGATCTTCGTAAAAGACGTCCTGTGTCCCGTTACCGTGGTGGACGTCCCAATCCACCACCAGGACCTTCCCCACACCGTGCTTGCGCTGGGCGTATCGGGCGGCGATGGCGACGTGATTGAAGATGCAGAACCCCATCCCCTTGTTCGGCGTAGCATGATGGCCTGGAGGGCGGGTCAGGCAAAAGGCTCGCTTGAGCTTTCCGCCCAGAACCTGTTCGACTGCCTCTAGAACTCCCCCCGTCGCCCGCCGGGCTACCTCCCATGAATCGCTTGAGACGTTGGTGTCTCCCGTGCTGAGCGTCGACAGACCTTGAAGAACGTCCTTCTTGGCTTGATCCAGATAGGCCTTCTCATGAGCCAGCAGGAGCGATTCCTCCGAACAAGGGACGGCCTCGATCCGGTCGACTTGATCCAGTAGCCCCGATTCCTTGATCTCACGAAAAACCCTTGCGGTTCTCAGTGGTTGCTCGGGATGGCCCCGGCCGGTCCGGTGCTTCTCCAGGAATGGATCATGGAAAAGGGCGCAACCCTTGCCTTTTTGTTCCAAGGCGTCGTTCAAGTGACGGGTCCCCAGTTTTCTCCGGGCGTGATGGCCTGGTCAAGCGCCGGAGTCCTTCTTGGACTTGGTGACCAAGTCGTGAAAGGCCCGGAAGAGGTGATTTGCGTCATTCGGGCCGGGGGAGGCCTCGGGGTGATACTGGACGGAGAATACGGGCAACTCCTTGAGGCGCATGCCGGAAACGGTCTGGTCGTTAAGGTTGAATTCGGTGACGATGGCACCCATTGACTCAAGCTGTTCCTTGTCGGATGCGAATCCATGGTTTTGCGAGGTAATGGATACCTTCTCGGACTCGACGTTCTTGACCGGCTGGTTTGCCCCCCTGTGACCGAACTTGAGCTTGTAGGTGCCGGCGCCGATGGCATGAGTTAGGATTTGATGGCCGAGGCAAATTCCGAAGACGGGGTAATCGGGCAGCAGGGCCTCGATGGTCTTGTGGGCATAGCCCAATGCGGATGGGTCGCCAGGGCCGTTGGACAGAAATATTGCATCCGGTTTTTTCTCCCTCGCCTCCTGCGGGCCCGCATCTGCGGGAAGAACGATGACTTCGAAACCATGTCGCCTGAGGTTCCTGTAAATGGCTCGCTTGGCCCCATAGTCGAAGGCGACGAGTCGATGGGTTGGAGAAGAATCAGTCTGTTTGGCCAGGAGGTTCGTTCCCTCGACGGTGAAGGAACGGCTTTCTTCACCGGTGGGATCCCAAGTGAAGGATTCCCGGCAGGTTACCTCCTTGACGAAATCCCGGCCGACTATGCCGCTCCAGCCCTTGGCCCGTTCCAAGGCCTCCTCGTCGGACAGCCCTTCCGTGCTCAGGCAGGCCTTGAGGGCCCCATGAACCCGCAGTCTCTTGGTGATGGCCCTGGTGTCTACGCCCTCGATCCCGGGGATGCCATTGGAGAGCAGGTATTCATGTAGGGATCCGGTGGCCCGCCAGTTGCTGACGACCGGGCTTAGCTCCCTGATTACGAAACCGGCTACCTTTGGGCCATCCGATTCCTCATCCTGGTCGTTGACTCCGTAATTGCCTATCTGGGGAGCCGTCATGGTTACGATTTGGCCAAAATAAGAGGGGTCGGTCAGGGTTTCCTGATAGCCCGTCATTGCGGTATTGAAGACGGCTTCGCCCTCGACCGTGGTGGAAGCTCCAAAGGAAAAACCACGGAAGACGTTTCCGTCCTCTAGGGCCAGTACTGCATCTCTTTTTTTGCTCCGGTTCGTCATTCGCTCGTTAATGAGGTATGGATTCGGGGGGACCTTGGCAAACCCGATTTCTTCACAATTCCCATTAAATCTTACGGAAGGTGGACTATCTTTTGCAGGGAAGGTTTGACTAGTCCGCCTCTGATGCCTAGCGAGTTAGAATCATGGAGCGCAAGAACGTTACTTACGACCGCAGGAAAACGAAGAACAAGGCCCTTCTCAAGTGGCTGGACAAGATGGTTGAAATGTGCGGGCCGAAAAAAGTTCGCTGGTGCAATGGATCGGACGAGGAATGGATGCAACTGTGCGACTTGATGGTCGAGCAAGGTTCCATGATCAGGCTTGATGAAAAAAAGCGTCCTAATAGCTTTCTCGTTCGTTCCGATCCGCGGGACGTGGCCCGTGTCGAGGGAAGAACCTTCATCTGCAGCTACGGCAAGGATGAAGCCGGTCCGACCAACAACTGGGAGGATCCGAGAAAAATGAGGGCCCGCCTCAAGAAGCTCTTCAAGGGATGCATGGAAGGCCGGGTCATGTACGTGATTCCTTTCTGTATGGGCCCCTTGGGATCTCCTCTTTCGCAGTTCGGGATCCAGGTCACCGACTCCCCCTATGTGGTCCTGAACCTGCGGATCATGACCAGGATGGGCAAGCAGGTCCTCGACCAGATGGGGGAAAAGGATTTCTTCGTTCCTTGCCTTCATTCAGTGGGTTTCCCACTCTCGAAGGGAACCAAGGACGTGCCCTGGCCCTGTGATCCGGACAACACCCATATCGTTCATTTCCCGGAGCAGAGGACCATCGTCTCCTATGGAAGCGGTTATGGTGGAAACGCTTTGCTGGGCAAGAAATGCCTGGCTCTGCGCATTGCCTCCTGCATGGCCCGGGACAACGACTGGATGGCCGAGCATATGCTGATCCTCGGGGTGGAAAGCCCCGAGGGCGAAAAGACCTACGTGGCGGGCGCATTCCCCAGCGCCTGCGGAAAGACCAATATGGCCATGCTGATCCCGCCGGAGTCCATGAAAGGCTGGAAGGTCTCGACGGTGGGCGACGACATCGCCTGGCTTAAGCCCGATGAATCGGGGGGGTTGAGGGCCATCAACCCGGAAGCGGGTTTCTTTGGAGTGGCCCCCGGAACCTCTTGGGAGACCAACCCCAATGCGATGGAGTCGATGAAGGCGAATACCCTTTTTACGAACGTCGCCCTTACCCCCGATGGCGACGTCTGGTGGGAAGGACTTACACCTGAACCGCCCGATGGCCTGATTGACTGGCGCGGCGAGGAATGGTCTGCGGGTTCCGATGCGCCGGCCGCCCATCCTAATGCCCGGTTTACGGCGCCTGCATCCCAGTGTCCGACCATAGACCCGGACTGGGAAAACCCGGATGGCGTTCCCGTTTCAGCATTTATTTTCGGAGGCAGGCGAATGTCCGATATTCCCTTGGTTTATCAATCCTTCAACTGGAACCACGGCGTTTACCTTGGGGCGACTTTAGCCTCGGAAACCACTGCCGCCGCAGAAGGCGCCCTGGGGAATCTTCGTAGGGATCCCATGGCCATGCTCCCCTTTTGCGGCTACAACATGGGGGATTATTTCAGGCACTGGATTAAGATGGGCAAACAGTTGGTGGAGAAACCGAGGGTTTTTCACGTCAACTGGTTTCGCAAGGATAGTCATGGTAATTTTCTCTGGCCGGGCTTTTGTGAAAACATGAGGGTCCTGAGGTGGATCTTCGAGCGTTCGATTGGTCGGGGCAGAGCCCATGAGGTATCCTTGGGCTGGGTCCCGCGTAAGGAAGACTTGGATTGGTCCGGCTTGGATTTCTCAGACGAGCAATGGGAGGAACTAATGTCCATTGACCCCGAGAGTTTGAGGATGCAAACTCTCAGGCACGAGGAACTGTTTCTGCAGTTGTCCGAATTCCTGCCCAAGGAAATGCTTTTCGAGCGGGAACTGCTGGTTTCCCGACTCTAGGGTCAGACGGCTTCCTCGGGATAAGGCTTATGCTCCTTGGACCAGCGGTAGAAGATAGACGAGAGCACCCCCACTGAGACCACCATGTTCGCGAGTTTCATGAGCACTCCACCAGTTTTCTGGTCCTCCAGAGGGCTTATGTTGATAATCCTCTCGGCGTAGAAATAGGTGTCGTAGAGAACGTCTCTTGAAAAAGTAAGAATGGCGAAGATAGGCGTTTGCCCAAGCATCAGGGCTAGGATGTAGAGCATTTGAGGCCCGAAGGGAATCGGAGGCAGTCTCTTCGAGGGTCCGCAAATCGGCCACCACATGGCCACCGAAGTGAGGAACATCGAGAGGTGTTCCGCCATGTGCAAGGTCTTGTCGCGGATGGCCGCCTCGTAAAACGCTCCCACGTGCCAAAAGGAGAAAACCAAGGTAAAAAGCAGGCCTGCTATGATCGGATGAAAGATAAAGCCTAGAATTTTTTCCATGACAGGGAAGGATTCAAGGAAGCGGTCGACAATCGGCTGGGGAATGCCCATTAGAAGAAAAAGGGGGCTGACGTACATGAGTATGTTATGCTGGATCATGTGGGCAAAAAAGAGGAAATTTTCTCCAAGGGGATCCAAGGGGGAGCCCACCGCTAGGTAGAAACTGACTAAGCCGGCGACGAACCAGAAAGTATGCCTATGGGAGTATGGTAGCTCGGGACAAATCGACTGTCGAAAGGGTCCGACCGTGATTGAGTAGACCCAAGCGACCGTAAGCAAACCGCCAACAAGCGCAGGTTCCGTATGCCAATGAGTAAGGTTGATTGGGGAATTAGCCATGCGGGTTGTTCCCGATCCCGTATTAATCGACTTTACTGGCTTTCCGTCCAGTAGGCTTCGGATCTGACCTTGAGACGAAAGTCTTGGGTAGTGGCGGACCGAGCGAGCAGAAAAACATCGCTTACGTTTACATTTTCATGATCCTCGGGGCGGTGGAGGTGAAAAAACGGGTTACCGGGAGACTTGGAATTGATCTCCACTAGGTCAGCAATGTTAATTTTGTATGTAATTCGGTGAGGTATGCCCTGAGCTTTTGCCCATGAATCGGGGGAAAATTCGTCGAGTGCTTTGTGGTTCTCTTTGGACTTATAGTAGATACCTTTGTGGACAACGTAATCACCCTTGGAATACTCGGTTCCAGTTGACCACTCATTCTTAAGTTCGGTCACCTCGAACTTCTCTATTTCAGGGTGCGTGTCAGCCATATAGATGACCGCAAAGAAAGTGCCAAGAGCGATGACGAGACCCAACAGAAAAAGAACTGTATTGATGATTTTATCCCATTTTAAGTGCATGAACCACCAGATAACGCCGATGAACTTGACGATGGAGGTAGCAAAGAGAACGCCAATTATTATGGGACTACCAAAAGGGTGAATGTAAATGATTACGATTTCAATCCCCGTTATGGCAACCAGGGCCATTGACAAATTGAAAAAAGTAAAGAAGCGTTTGCTTTCATCAGCTACTGGGTCATCTGAATGTCCACTCATTGTATTGTACGGTAGAGAAAAAGCAGCAAAAGTCTACATAGCATATTCCATGAGATATATTACGGGAAATATGATGATCCAAACAATATCCACAAAGTGCCAGTAAAGCCCGCAGCATTCGATGTCCATAGCGTCCGCTGGACTCATTCTGCCTGTGAAAGAGTATACCAGCCACCCCAAAAGCCAGAAGACCCCGATGGCCACGTGGGTACCGTGGGTGCCAGTTAGAACGTAGAAGGTTGAACCGAAAACGTGGGGTTCTCCACGATAGGTGGAAAGCGTCAACTCGTTGCCTGGGGCGTGCACGAAGTGAGTGAACTCGTAAACTTGGCAAGCTAGGAAAATTGCCCCGAAGATAATGGTTCCAAAGAGCATCCAGCGGGTGCTTTTCAAGTTACCCTTGTGGATGGCGGAAACGGCTAGGGCCATGAAGAGTGAACTGGCGAGCAGTATGAAGGTACTGAAGGAAGTGAGCTCAATGTCGAATATGTCGCGGATGTCGAGGGCATTGCCCCCCACGGTTCCCGAAATTTTCCTGTAGATCAAATGGGTGGAGATCAAGGTACCGAAAAACATGCAGTCCGATCCTAGAAAGGCCCACATGAGAATTTTTTTGTTTGGAACACCGGTGCTTGTGACTGGTTCGTGGTGTTCCAAGGCGTGCGCGTCGCTCATGATAATTCAGTACGGCGGGTTGCTCGACTACTCCTCCTCCTCATTGGGGAAAAGATGATAACCGCCCGGACCTTCAGTTGCCCACATGATTACCCCAAGGACGAAAACGCCTATCCCGCACAGAGCAATCTCGTACGGAGTTAATAGATAAAGTCCTGAAAATTCTATAGTAAGGCGAAAAAGCAGACCCAGGACAAAAATAAACAAGCCGGTTGCAGTTACAAGGGGTGTCCAGGAACGGTCGGGCATATGAACGCCGTGGTCGTCCAAGGGCTCTTTCTCGGAATGGTTCTCTCTCGAGCCGTAATTGTTTTCCCACGCCTGATCCCTCGATTTTATGATGGGGGTGCGGGCGAAGTTATACTCCTTGACCGGTGAAGAGAGGGTCCATTCAAGAGTTCTTGCATCCCAAGGGTTCTTTCCAGCGGGCTTCAACTTTTTGGATCGGAAGGAATGAAAGAATTGCAAAACACCAATCAAAACGCCTACCCCGAGAAGGAATGAACCCACGGTCGCAATTTGATTCCATGTTTCAAAACCATGTCCCTCGTTATAGCTATGGGTGCGTCGAGGTTGTCCTATCATACCCAAGTAATGCATAGGGAAAAAAGTCGTATTAAAACCAATGAACATCAAAGTAAATACAAGCTTGCCCAATTTTTCACTCATCATATTTCCAGTCATCTTGGGGAGCCAAAAATAAAAGCCCGCAAACAACCCGAAAAGTGCTCCACCTATCAACACGTAGTGAAAATGCGCTACGACGAAGTAAGTGTCTTGGTGCTGAGCATCGATCGGAACGGATGAGTGCATGATGCCGGTGAATCCTCCGATCATGAACATGGTGATGAAGCCCAGAGCAAAGAGCATCGGCGTCTCGAAACGGATGCGACCGCCCCACATGGTACCGATCCAATTGAAGATCTTGACCCCGGTCGGAATGGCAATGAGCATCGTGAGAATAGAGAAAGCCGAAGTGGCAACGATTCCCATGCCTGTGGTGAACATGTGATGGCTCCAGACGGCGAAACCCATGAAGCCGATGATGCCTCCCGAGAATACAATCAAGCCATACCCAAAAAGAGGCTTGCGGGAAAAAACGGGAATTACTTCTGAGACGATACCCATGGCGGGAAGAATGAGGATGTAAACTTCGGGATGTCCGAAAATCCAAAACAAATGTTGCCATAGGTGAGGCTTGCCGCCTTCCAGGTAATCGAAGAAGTTAGTTCCGTAAGTGCGATCAAACATGAGCTCGGCTAATGCAATTGCGATAGCAGGCAATGCGAGAATGAGAAGAAAACTGACGAAAAGCGTCATCCATGTAAAGAGGGGTAATCTCATCATGGTCATACCTGGTGCCCTCATGTTGATGATGGTGGTGATGAAGTTGAAGGACGCGAGCAAGGAAGCCACCCCGAGAATTTGAAGGGAAAAAATCCAGAAGTCAGGCCCCATGTCATTCAAAACTTCGGCAAATCGATTATCGGTAAGGGGAGCATAGCCAAACCAACCGATGGCGGGAGCGCCGCCGACAAAAAACCAGCTAAGGTTGAGGATGATGCCCCCGGCTATGAAACACCAAAGACTGAGGGTATTCATCCTTGGAAATGCGACGTCTCGAGCGCCGATTTGCAGGGGCATGATGAAGTTGAAGAAGGCGGCGCTCAAGGGCATGATGACTAAGAAGACCATGGTGGTGCCGTGCATGGTGAACATTTGGTTGTACTCGCGATTTGTAAGTACTTCCATGTTGTGGCTCCAGAGTTGAGTCCTAATCAAAAGAGCCTCAATTCCTCCAACGATGAGGAAAAACAACGCAGCCATGCCGTACATCAAGCCTATCTTCTTGTGGTCGATGGTGGTAAGCCAGTCGACGATTCCGCTGGTGTGTTGACCCGGTCTGGGAAAAACCTTGTTCTTGATTTTGACTTCGCTCTCGGGAGCAACGTATTTAACGGATTCAGTAGCCATGGCGCATTAGCTTTCGGTGAGGAATGAAAGAGATTATTTTTGCTCGAGCAGATAATCGACCAACAAGTTTACTTTTTCATCATCGTCTTTTAATTTTCTAAGAGGATGATCATCGGTGACGCCCTCTCCGTTCCACATCAGGTTACCCATTTTGACTGACTCTGAGTCGCGGAGCCACTTGGCAAGGTTCTCCTCGTCGTTTCTCATCCAGCCGGCGGCGAGGGAAGTCCTGAGTCCAAAGAGCGTAAGGTTAGGGCCCTTTGCCCCAATTCCGGTACGGTTCACAGCGTGGCATTGTCCGCACTGGTGGGTGGCGAAAAGTATTTTGCCCTTCTCGTAATTGTCGCTGTGGGCTTTCTCCCAGACGCCAGAGAGGTTGGGCGCCTCGCCTCTGTCGGCGCCATCAGGAGTTCGGTACTCACGGAGAACGTTATCTCCAAGGGATTCATCTGCAAAAAGGACGACCGCCCCGGATTGGTAATCCTTCTGCGGGTCATAAGGACCAGGCTGCAGGTTAGGGTTTTGGGCATCCTGCATGCGTCCAACCCAAGAATCAAAATCCACATCTGTCTGGGCCAAAGCTCGGAAGGACATGTAGGCATGCGAATTTCCGCAGTATTCTGCGCACTGACCGTAGAAGAGCCCGCCTACGGGCTCGAATTCGTCGGTGAAATTCTGTTTTTTAAATACAGCAGTACGCATTTTTCCGTCGTGAACGGAGGGCATGGCCTGCTCAACCCCCTCTGTGTAGGGCACACCATCTTTATCGATACGGGTGAGAAGTTTTTCTTGGTTGGCAATAAACCACATAAAGTTCTCGTGCCCGGGCATGACGTCCATTTTGCCAGCAAGCTTGGGAACCCAGAAACTGTGAATGACATCCTCGGAACGGAGGTTGATGCGGACCGCCTTGGAGGCCGGGAACACAAGTTCGTTGGCTGTCACGATACCATATTGCGGGTATTCGAAAACCCAGAAATAACGCTTGCCCGTAACGTTAATGGTGATGGCGCCATCAATCTGGCTACGATCCAATTTAAGTTTCTTCAGAGTCTCCTCATCATTGGGATCAGGAACTTTGTTCATGAGAACGACGCCTTGGAGGGTTGGAATCGCCAAAATAACGAGGATGATGGAAGAGGCTATGATCAGAGAAGCCTCTACCTTGGAGTTACCGTGGGACTGGGGAGGGATTTCCTTGGCTTCCTCATCGCTCTTCACGCGATATTTCCAAAGTACGTAGAGAAGGCATCCTCCAACGGCGCAGAAAAGAAAGATCGTGATCCAGACCGACAACATAAATACGTCGTACTGATTTTGGGCGATTAGTCCCTTGGGGTCGAGGGCCGACTGCTTGTGGTCGACTCTCGAGCATCCACCAGCGAGAACAATAGACAGAGCGAGAAGTGCTGTTCGGTTGCAAAGTGACTGAATGAGAAGGGACGGCGTCATAACGAAAGGTTACAAGTAGCGATCTATTACGAGGGCCGCGAGGAGAAGAGGCAGGTAGATGATGGTTGCGACGAAGAGGCGTTTGGCGGCTTGATCGCGGTTAGCCGTAAAGAGGAAGCCGTGAGCCTTAAACATAATGTAGGTGGAAAGGGCGATGGCGCTGAAGAAATAGAACTGTCCTGGTGCCTCTTGGTTGATCTTGAGCAAAAAAGGCGCAAAGACGCATAAGTGGAGAAAAATCGTGTAGAGAAAACTCTTGCGGGCTAGAAGAAAGCCAGTTTGTTCGCCTAGGTCGTGCAATCGAAACCCGCCCTTCTCATAGTCGTCGCGAAAATTCCAGGCGATGGCCATGAAATGGGGGAGTTGCCATGCGAAGAGGATTCCGAAGAGGATCCAGCCATAAAGGGTAGGGGAGCCGGCGGCGGCTACCCAACCGATCAGGGGTGGAAGGGCGCCGGAGATCGCTCCGATCTCGATGGCTAGGGGAGATTTTTTCTTCAAGGGCGTGTAGAAAAGCAAATAGACGACTAAGGTTGCGAGGGTCAGCAATGAGGCCCAGAGGTTCGTGCCCAAGTAGAGGATGGCCAAGCCGATCATGGAGAGAAACAGGCCAAAGCCAAAGGCGAACTCGGGACTGACGAGCTTGGCCGGGATGGGCCTGCCGGAGGTTCTGGCCATGAGAGCGTCTTCGCGACGCTCCATCCATTGGTTAAGGGCGGCGGCGCCACCGGCGGCCAGAGCCGTTCCAGCCGTGAGGCACAGGAAGAGGGCCAAATCGGCCCGGAGGGGGTCGTGAACTAGAAAACCAAGGGATGTGGTAAAGACGGAAAGAAGACTGAGCCGGGGCTTCGTAAGTTCGTAAATCCCAATCAGTGAAAGACCGCATTCATCCCGAACGGGCGTGACTTCGGATTTAGCTGAGATGTCTTTGGCTGTATTCACGGGAAATGAATAGTTCATTAAAATGAATTTAAAGCGGAAGGCAAGCAAGGTGAATGGAAACTAACAGGCGATTGATAGTTGAACTAATGGGCTCATTCAGAGTGGTTAAAGTGGTGGTCCGGCCTGGGGTTGGCGGGGATGGGTGCTGCATGATACGGCGTTTGCAGATTCTGTTCGGATTCAAAGGCAGGCAATTGGGCAAGCTTCTCACTACCGTTCGTAAAAAAATGGAGACTTTTCGCACGGGAGAATAGCCTTTGGAATTGCTTGTGCAAGGAGGAATTATATAAAGACAATCGTGAACCTTCTTGAACGAAAGGAATTTCCGACTTTTCTTTTCCCTTTGTGTCTTCTTATGTGTGCTTGCGGTGACGTCGCGAGCACACTCAGCAAGGAGAGCGTGGCTGAAATGGAAGTCAGGGGAAAGTTCTCTTCGGGGGATGAAAACGAAAGCATGGCCGAGGTCGTCCTGTGGGAGACGGGTGCAGGAGTCGGGAAAGAAGTCTCCTCGATGCTGGGCAAGACCTTTAGATTCTCGGTCCAACCGTTCGATCTTTCCCTTCTTAGGAAGAAGACCGTATTTCGGGGAAAAATTCAGGAAACCTTCTCGGCCTCATCGGGCAAGACCTACCTGCTTCATTCCGTATGGCCGGATGGACGGAGCGAACGCATCCGCCTGAACAACGTAAACCGGCTTCTGCGCCGGGATACCCTGAGCATGAGGGAGGGAGCAGTCTTGGGGGTTGGTGATTTTCTCCCTCCCTTCGCCCTTTACGATCAGGACGGCGAGATCCTGACGACCGAGTACTTCGACGGTTCGGTTACCGTGCTTAACTTTATCTTTACCAGGTGTTCCGTGGCCGAGATGTGTCCGGCATCCACCATGAAGATGAAAAAGCTCCAGGAACTTTCCGAAAAGACCCGGATTGGTTTCGTCAAATTCCTCTCCATTTCACTGGATCCGGATTTCGATGCTCCGGGAATTCTCAAGCAATACGCTCAGGCCTACAATTTGCAGGAGAGCAGTTTCCGGCTTGGAACCGCCGACAAGCCGGTCATCGATGACTTGACCCGCCAATTTGGGGTTTTGCGCAAGAAGGACCAAGCGCTGGGTGTGGACCACACCATGCGTACGCTTATCGTCAATTCCCGCCGGCAAATTATTTATCAGGTTCCCGGGAAGGGGTGGGCCGTGGAGGATTTTCTTGCCCGCCTTCAGGAGGGAACCAAAGGCTGAAGAAAGGCATCGAGCAATGAAATCCTCGCTCAAAGCCATCCTTTTCGCGGTTCCCTTCATCGGAGGTTACTACCTAATGCGTTCTCTTCCCGTAACCCCTTGCGACTTTCTCCATGAGGAAACCTACAACGCCGACGGCGCCATCGACTATTGCGGCCCTGGAGATTCGCTCTTCGTCGATCTGAGCTTGCGCAAGTGGCCACTGACTCTGGATTTTCGCTCTCCCAACGAATTGCATCCCGGCCAGAGCGGCGAATTCGAACTCGACATCCGCCAGTTCGACGGGACGCCTCTCGCCGAAACCGACGTCGCCTTGAGCCATACCCGGAGGATACATCTCCTTGCCGTGGACCAGACTCTTTCGGATTACCACCACCTTCATCCCGAGCCCGATGCTCTTCATGACGGGGTCTGGCGTTTCTCACTAACCCCGCGTAACCCGGGCAGGTACGCCGTCTTTCTGGATTTCATCCCGACCCGTAGCCCGAGGAGGGTTCTCCTCACCTCTTCTTTCGAGGTGGCGGGCCAGCCCTCAGTCGGTAAACCTAATCGGGAAAGTCTGGCTTTCTCCTCCGGCAAGCGCGAGTTCAAGCTAGAGAGACTCGATCAAGACGCTGCCGGCGGGGGTGAGCTGAAACTACTTTTCCGGGCAACTGATCAAGAAGGCAAGCCA
>Ga0160422_10000219_pt1 | contig 32872 bp, 26 predicted proteins | sample Fk160mmetaG_FD_108192 | JGI IMG/M metagenome (GOLD analysis project Ga0160422, IMG submission 108192) | Marine microbial communities from the Central Pacific Ocean - Fk160115 60m metaG | ecosystem: Environmental > Aquatic > Marine > Oceanic > Photic zone | place: The Central Pacific Ocean...
GCGGCGGCATCTTTGGACTGAACCTTTTTTTTCCTCTGCTTGGGAGAAAGTCCCTTGGTCGCATTTACGAAATGATCCCGGATGCGAGTCTGTAACTCTCTTCCTTTTCTGGTGGAAATCCCGTAAGTGAAGGCAGCCATTTTGTAGTACTCCTGCTGCGTCCATTTGTCGAAGGGGTGGTTGTGGCACTGCGCGCACACCATCTGGGTGCCGAGGAAGAGCTGGGTGGTGTTGGACATGTTGTCCAGTTCCATGCCGGCATCCCGGAGGTAGTAACCGGTGGCTCCGTCCTCCCAGGGATAGCCCTCGGCGGTGACCAGCGAGTAGGCGACCTGATCGAAAGGCTTGTTCTCCCTGACCTGTTCCTTTACCCAATGGTTGTAGAGTTGCCCGGCCCCGATCTGGGCTCCTCCGCGCATCCTCGACTTGAGCCTGAGCAGGTCCGCCCACCAGTTGAACATCTGGCTCTCGTAGGCGGGGGAAAGAAGCAGGGAGTCAACCAGCATGGTCCTCTTGCGACCATCGCGGTTCGCAAGGTAGGAACTTGCCTCGTCATAGGAGGGAATCCTTCCCGCAATAGCCAGGTAGAGCCTGCGGGAAAGCCTTGCCTCGTCCAAGTCCCGGGGGACTTCCGCTTTCACCTTCCGATGGGCCTTCTCGAGAATACGGTCGATGGCCGCGGCCTCCTTTCTCACCTGCTGGGACGAGAGGGAGAGTGGACCGGAATCTGCAATCACGGGAATCGAGAGCAGGGATATAAAAGCGGAAATGATCGAAAAATTCCTCATAGCTGTCTGGTAATACTAGCGCCGATGGAAAAAGTTGCACTCAAATTCTTTGTCCCTGTGGGATTTTGAAAGAACGGACCCAACAAGGAAAAGAGGGCACTTTTTCGTTTCGCGTGACTAGAATGAGTGGGAGAGGGAGAATATGAAGTTGCGGCCCGGGCCATTCACGCCAGACCCATGGACCCGGTAGTCGGCGTCGCCCAGATTCTGGACGGCGAGTGAGAGTGTCGTGCGTTCGCCGAAGTCTCGGCCTCCCCGGAGTCCGATGATGGCATAGCTCGGGGTGCCTTCCTGGGGGATGCGGGACTTGTCGGTTTCGTCCTTTAGGGAAAGGTCGTCTGCCTTACCGACGGCAAGAAGGGAAAATTCCGCACACCAAGACAAGCCTTCCGGGGCATAGCGGGTGAGGAATTCCGCCTGGGAGGGCATTAGCCTGTCGGGCGCCCGCTCGACCGGGGTGTAGTTTCGACCGCCGATGGCCACCGGGCCGGTGGCGTTATCGTCCAGCATCTGATCCACCTCGCCGTCCATCCAGGATAGGCGGATTTCCGATCGCCAGGATAGGCTCCAGTCGTAGCCGATCTCGACCTCGAGCCCCTGTATGAACCCGTCCCCATTGGCCTTGAGCACGGCGGATTGACCAGACTCGATGGGTGAGCGGATGATCATGTCCTCGATCCAAGTGCGGTAGGCGGACATCGACCAGCTCCATCCATCCGCTTGACCTCTCAGGCCAACCTCGGCCTGGAGGAAGTTTTCCGGGTCAAGGGAGGTGTCGGGCTTTTCGACGGCGCTCGTTTCATCAGTCGAGGTCAAGTCATATAGGCTGGGCGGACGGAAGCCTTGGGAAACCCCGGCGAACAGAAATTTCCCCTCCTCAATCTCCCTGCTGGCTCGCAGGGAGCCGATCCATTCATCGTAAGTTTTTGCCTCAGGGGCTTGGAGGGTGGAAGCGTCGCTGTTCTTTAGGTAGTATCGGTCAAGCTCGGCTCGCACCCGGGAAAACCGAATGCCCGGCTGCAAGGTCCAACCCGATGCTGATTCGCGCGTATCGTTCAGGTACAAGGCAAATCGATCGTACTGAGCGTCGGCCGCAAGAGGTCCCTGAGCAAGATCGATGCCCCTTATCTGGTCGTCATCAAATTCATAACCGCCGGAAGAGAGGGACTCTCTATGCCATTCCATGCCATAGGAAATTCTTCCACCCCAGGGATCGTCGGCTTCCAGTCGGGCGGAAATCCCTAGGTCATCAAGATCGAAATGCTGGACGTCACCGCCTTGAGTGACGGCCTTCATGCGTGCTCTTTCCTGCCCGTGCCGGTGCATACTGAGGGTGACGATGCCCGTATCGGCCCACCCTCCGAGATCTTCCCAGGAAACCCTTCCGTAGAAGAGGCTCCGTTCTTGGTCTAGGCGTCGCCAAAGTTCCGTACCGGGAGAGAGCCCCCGCCAGGTCAATCCGTCCACCGTTTTGTGGGTACGGGGGACCTGGTTCATGAGGACCCGCTGGACCCCGAGGGTCATCCTTGCATCCCCGCTTAATTTTCGGGAAAGCCGAAAATTCGTCCCCCTGGAATCATATCCGGTATTCACCTGCTTGCCTACCTCCTTGCCCCCTTCCAAATCCCCGAACGAGCGCTCCGCATGGGAGAAGTCGGCCGCCCAGCGGGGATTCGAAACGGTGCCATTTACAAGAGCGGACCATGAGCGTTCGGCCGAGGACAGTCGTCCCAAGAAGTCACCCTTACGGGCCAGGCCGGTTTTCGTAAAACCCGGCTGGCCCGACAGTACGTTGACGACTCCCCCGATGGCGTCGGCTCCATGGATGATGCCATGGGGTCCACGGATCACTTCCAGGCGTTCCGACCCGAGAAGCTCAACCGTACTCCAGTACTGGTTCGGGCCAGAGCGCATGGCGGAATGATTGATCCGGATGCCGTCCACGAGCAGAACGTTATGGTATCCGGTAAGCCCCCGAAGATAAGGGGAAGATTGCCCCAGAGCCGTTTTCTGGACCATCACGGAGGGAAGACCGGTGAGGGCTTCGGACATCGACCGGACTCGATGCCTGAGCTCTGCTAGCTCCATCCTGCTGGTGGACCAGGGAGAGGATTGCCAAGCTTCGGCGAAGCCCCCTCTTGCGGTCACTATCATGGGGGTAAGTTCGCCGGTCGAGTTGCCCTCGGGTTGAGAGGATGCGGTTGGACTTAGAGTCAGTGTCCCCAAGAGGGCTAAAGTTCCGTTTGCAGACGCAACCGGCTTGGAAGCGAAGATCGATCCGAGCCAAGACATAATTCGGGCCAATCTATCAAATGGCCTTTTCGACAAATAGCCTAAAATAGGCCTACCATGCATATTGCCAGCCGAAGGTCCAAATGGAGTCGGTCTCGAGTTGAATGCCGTTCACGTCCTGGCTGATGGGTGCTTCCCATTCGGCGGCCACCCGGTGACCTGCGAGACCGTCATTCTGAAAATAATAGTTGAGACCCAGACCGAGAGAGGTCAGGTCTCCGCCTTGGTGGGCGGAGTTGTAACCGGGAGACATGTTTCGCATCATCATGGTAACGCCCTTGTCCTGGCCATCCACCTCGTCCTGACTGGAGTGGTCGATCTTAGCGGAGACGCTGAGTGAATCCGTCAACTTGGCCGCCCCCCAAAGGCTGGCTTCGAAGCGATTGCCCAAGGAGTAACCACGGTCGTTGTCGTCCAGCCTCAGGGTTCCGCCGATTTGGGCGCCCCATGAGTAGTCTTCCGATTGACCGAGGAAGGTGAGGGCGGTCGCAAGGTCCCAGGTCCCCGAGCCAAGCTGCATACCGTAGGGCATGATGGAGCCGTCGGCCTTTTTTTCATCAATGTCCCCGGTAGGAACGCTGATGCCGAGGTTGAGGTGGATTCTTCGACCGCCGTCTATTCTGGCCAAGTCGTAGAGGCCACTGAGTTTGAGGTCTCCCAAACCGCTGGTTTCCATCGGAGCCATGGCGGCACCCTGCATGGTCATCTCGTTGTCCAGGTAGTTCGCCATGCCCATGAGGGTCAACTGGTCCGAAAGCGCGTGCATGGCTCCGAACATATGCATGTCCATGGTCATCTCCTTGGGCAGCATCATGGCGTTGAACCCGTACTTGGCGTTGGCGGCCATGGCGGTGACGTCGGAGGAACCGTCGAGAAGACCTTCCATCTTCATCGTCATGTATCGGTAGGAGAGCATCCATTCGCCCATTTCGTGCATGTGATCACCCATCACGGAGATCGGCCCGTGCCCGTCGGGTCGGGAAGCGGTCCAGTTCCCATCGTGAGCGAAGGAGGAGAAGGCAAAGAGAAGGGTAAAGGCAGTGTTAAGGAAAATTTTTTTCATTGGTAAATAAGTAAAGAGTTCAAAGGGATTTCGAAAACGGCATGAAATCGATGCCCGGATCCGATAAGACGAATCAGCCGTCGCACAGGGTGCGACCAACGTTAATCGGCAAAGAAGGGTTTGAGGGCAATCAAACCCGCGGCGGTGGAATCTCGGCTTCCCTGAGATCGAGCTGCGGGCCGAGGGTCGCGGGTGGGAGTTTGCCTATTAGGCGGGGCTTGGGGGGAGAAATTGACGCTATTGCCTCGAGAGCCAGAGGAATCTTCTCGAAAGAGCCCTTGGTCTGGGAAAGGCTTTTCTGCTTTGAGTTGGTCTGGTCGCTTACCAGCTCGCATCCCTGACAGCGATGCTTGCCGTCCAGGGTCCATTGGATCGAAGTGGTGATCGAATCGGTCTCCCCGAAAAATTGTTCGAACATGTTGGCCCAAACCCCAACCTGCAACAGCGCTAGAAAGACTCCGCTGGTCGAGAGGGCCGTTGTGAGGCCCAGGGCGTGGATGATTGTTCTGATCATAGAAGCGGTTAGGAAAGTTGGGAACCGAAGAGGATTTTTCAAGCCGAAAGCGAAGGATAGGTTCTCAAAGAAAAATGCGCTCGATGGTCCAATAGCAACCGATCAGGGCTATCAGAACGGAGCCGGGAATCACGATCGTTTTCCTGTAGGTCTGCGGGTCCTTGATGCCAAGGGTCGCGGCCAAGGCCAGGGCGATGACCGCGAGTTGCCCGACATCGACTCCGATTGTAAAACCCAGAAGTTCGGAAACGAAAGAAGGCGAGTCCGGATTAAGGGAGGACACCCCAGCGAATCCCAAACCATGAATTAAGCCGAACAGGAAAATGGATATCAAACGATAGTGGCGATATGGTTTGGCGGGAATGTTTTCGATTGCGACGTAGACGATGCTTGCTGCGATAAGCGGCTCGATGATAGTCGGGCTTAGCTTAATGAAATTAAGCGATGCCAAAGCAATGGTTATGGTATGTGCGATCGTAAAAGTGGTAACCTGCAAAAGCAGAGGCTTGGTTTTCCTGCTGAACAAAAAAAGGCCGATGACGAAAAGGATGTGGTCAGGCCCATCGGGTAGGACATGCGTGAAACCCTTTCTTAGAAATGAGTAAAAGGTGCTGGCGGTGTCACTCGCGACATTTTTTTGCGGCTTTGGGCCCTTCTGTACAATGCCAGCTTTCTCGTCGGTGAAAAAAGAGGATAGGTCGAGGACGAAACTTTCCTCGCCCGGCCAGAGTACGTTAACCCTTCTTTGCGGCTTGCCCGCCAGAAGGTTGGAGAAGACCAAGTCGTAGGGGGCGTCTTCCAGAGCCTTGATCTGGTAGGAGGAGACCCCTTCCTCCAGGTGCTTTCGCAAGGTTCCCCGAATGAGGATGACGTCACCCTCGAGGACGATCTCTTCGTGTTCCTTGGAGAGGAACTCGAACTGGAAGTCGGGAAGCGTCCATTGCCCTTGACCGAACTTGATCCTCAAGGATTTGTCGATTAGATTCCGGGCTTTCTCCAGAAGTTCGGCCCTCCCGTCCTCACCAAGCTTGTCGAAGGCATCCTTTTGGAGGAATGGTACCTCCTCCGGATCCTCGGCAAAGCACCTTGGGTCGATCTCCGCCATAATGACCGCGGACCCGTTCGCCTCAAAACTGCCGATGACGGGAAGGTCGGGTATGGGATGAGCCCAAGCCGGCATGACTCCTGCAATAAACGTGAGTAGTAATGGATAAGGGAAAGGTCTCATTTTGAAGGTGCAAGGGGTCGAATCGGGCCCCTGCCTCTCTTGGCAAAAAAAACTAAAAAAGGGTAATTCGTTCTTGAGTATTCTCGAAAGCAATATTGACTTAAAACCTCAACTCTAACAACCCAATATCATTCTCATATGAAAAAATTATTCGCAATTATCGCTTCGTTGGCGTTTGCAGGCACCGTTTTCGCGGGCTGTCCCTCCAAGGCCTTCAAGGCAAAGCTCGTAGGTTTTGACAAGGAATCGAAGGTTTTGAGCCTCAAGGCCGGAAAGAAGGAAATTAAGGTAAAGGTTGGCAGCAAGACCGAAATGGCCGGCTTTGAGTGCCCGACCAAGCTTGCCGCCGGAGCCTCCCTCGAAATTCATGGCTGCAATTGCGCAACCAAGAAGGGCAAGCTTCAGGAGGCTACCAAGGTAGCCGTAGCCGCCAAGAAGGGTGGCAAGAAGAAGCAAGGCTAGTTCCCTTCCTTTGAACTTTAAAAAGCCTCCGGGAAACCGGGGGCTTTTTTTGGCTCAAGATTCGGCGACTGCCCTTCGCAGGTAAGGCGCTCGCTGAAGCAGACCGCCTTGGGAACCAATGACCCAGGCGCATACGAAACAAAGAAAGGCGACTAGGACCATGGCCCCGGCAATCGAGCAGTCGAGCCACCTTGCGAGAAAGAAGCCGCCAAAGGAATAGATGACGGACAAGGGGATCGAGCACAAAAGGATTGCGGGCATGCGGGTGAAGAAAAAGGCTGCGGTTACGGAGGGGAAAATAAGCATGGATACAACCAGGATGACACCCACTGCCTCAAAGGCCGAGACGATCGTGAGCGCAAGCAGAAGCATCAGCCCGAAGTGGATGAGGTTGATGCGAAGCCCGAGGGTTTTTGCGAGGGTGAGGTCAAAACTGCTCACCAGCAACTGCCGGTAGAAAATGGTTAGGGCAAGAATCACCAGGATGGTGATGGCAAGCATTGAGATCAAGGGCCTGGAACCTATCTCGAATCCCGCGATGGAAAGGTTCTCGGCTAGAGGAATGAGCCCGATTTCACCATAGAGGAGGCAATCCGGGTCGATGTGGGCGTTGGACCCGTGAAGGGAGATGAGCAACACCCCGAGGGCAAAGAAACTGGTGAAGGTAAGCCCGAGGGCGGCATCGGGCTTGAGGATGGATTTTCTTTGCAACCACTCGATGCATGCGCTGCAAAGCAAGCCGGCGATGCAGGCTCCGAAAAACATGGGGAGGAGGGCCCTCGACTGCATGACGATGAAGGCGAGGGCGAGCCCGGGAAGAATACCGTGACTGATGGCGTCCCCCATGAGGGCAAGGCGGCGCACCACGATGAATGCGCCGACCAAACCACAGGAAAGGCAGACTAGAAAACCCATCAATACGATTTGACCGTTCCAGGCGGCGTCTGCGGCAGTTGCCCAGGGGGTGACGAAGGTATCGATGGGGTCGAAGTCTCTGATGAAAGGCTCCTTCATGGTAGCGTTCAGGCGACGAATCCGCGTTCAATGTCCTGCTGGCTGGGGATAAGCTTGCCGTGAGGGTCCCTCCTTGGGTTTGAAAGGATTCGTTCGATCCTGCGAACCGTCTCCTCTCCGAGGACGTGCTCGATCTTCTCGGCATCCTCGTGGACGTGATCGGGCGCGTAGCGGGCCTCGTTAGTGAGATAAAGCTCCCACAGGCGGTGGTTGCGCACGATCCGGCAGGCCGTTTCCCAGCCTTTGGGGGTCAGTGAAAGCATGACCGGTTGAAGGGAAGGGCTCGCGTCTCCCGGAGGGGAGTGGATGGTGACGAACTTTTTGGTCACCAGAGATTCAACCTCTCGGTAGGCTTGGGGCATGCTGATCCTCCTCCTGCTGGCCAACTGGCTGACCGGGACGATCTCCTGCTTGAAGTCCATCGCTTCAAGCTCCTGATAGGCGGCCTTGAGGGTGTTTTCCCTCAGTATCCTGCGATCCCTGTCGCGAGAGGAGAGCCATTGGGGCAAAAGACCCGTCCGTGGGTGGAAGAGGAGTGTGACTAGGAAAAAGGCCGCAGAGACCAGCACGATCAACGGGCCGGTCGGGAGGTGGCTGCCAAGGAAGGAGATGAAGGAGCCGATCACCCCGGCGGCGCAGCCGAGCAAGGCGGAGCAGAAGAGCAACCGGTCCATTTTTTCGGTCATGAGCGATGCGGTGGCGGCGGGAATGACGAGAAGGGCGGATACCAGAACGACACCCACGACCTGGAGGGAAGTGATGACCGAGAAAGCCAGCAGCAGCCAGAGCAGGTACTGAAGGAACTCGACCGGAAGACCAATCGATCGCGCGAAATCGGAATCGAACCCCGTGACCAGCATCTCTTTGTAAAGGAAGACGGTAAGCAGGAGGATCAGGGCACAGGAAAGGAGCATGGTCCAGAGGTCTGATTCGGAAAGTCCGACGACTTGGCCGAAGAGGTACTTGTCGATTCCAGACTGGTTGCCGAACTCCATTTTCTGGATCCTGGTCAGCATGCATATGCCAAAGGCATAGAAGCCGGAGAGCACCAGTCCCAAGGCGCTGTCCTGCCTGATCCTGGTCGTTTTCCTGATCATTGAGATAAGGGCGACCCCGAGAAAGCCCGCCAAGGTGGCTCCGATTAGGATGGCCCACGAATCCTTCGACTGACTCCAGAGGAAGCCTACCGCCACACCAGGTAGGACGGCATGAGAAAGGGTGTCCCCGAACAAGGAGAGCCTGCGGGTCACGATGTGTCCGCCCATGATTCCGCAACCGAAACCCATCAGGAGAGTACCCATGACGACCATCCTGACCGATCCGTCGGAGAGGGATAGAAACCGCAGGCTCCTTTCGAGGAGGCCGTCGTTCGTCCCCCCGATTTGTTCACCGTGGGCGGGGAGCGCGAAAAGGGCGATGCATCCTAGGGCGAAGGGAACCAAGGGAATCGACCATCCCCGGACAGGAATTGGATTTGAGTAAATGGCATTCACTCCATCGACGATACGGACCTTCTTTCCTTGTCGTATTCCCTGATGCCGGCCGACTGGTCGGCTACCTCGGTGAAGATGGTCAGCCTGCCGCCGTATGTTTTCTGCAGGAGATCCCTCGTGAAGGTATCCTCCACCTTTCCAACCGCAATCAGACGCATATTGAGCAGAACCAACTGGTCGAAATATTCCCTGGCCGTGGAGAGGTCGTGATGCACCACGACAAGGGACTTCCCTTGGCTCTTGAGTTCCCTGAGAACTTCAATGATGGCTTTCTCCGTAACGGCGTCAACGCCGGCAAAGGGTTCGTCCATGAGGTAAAGGTCGCTTTCCTGAGCCAGTGCCCTGGCCAGGAACACCCTTTGTTGCTGGCCTCCCGAAAGCTTTCCGATTTGCCGGTCCGCGAAGGGGAGCATATTTACCTTCTCGAGGCATTCGCAGGCAATCCGCCTGTCCTTTTTCCCTAACCGTCTAAACCATCCTGCATGGTTGTACCTGCCCATGAGTACGACGTCCAGCACGGACACCGGAAAATCCCAGTCAACCGATTCCCTTTGGGGGACGTACCCGACCCGGGAGCATGACTTCCCCGGAGGTTTGCCGAAGATTTTCACCCATCCCCCATTGTGGGGAATCATCCCCATGATGGACTTGATCAAGGTGGATTTTCCTCCGCCATTGGGCCCGATGACCCCGACTAGGGAACCTTCGCCGACGACCAAGTCAATTCCGTAGAGAACCGGCTTCCTTTGGTAGGAAACGGTCAGGTCGTGAATTTCCAGAGGGCTGGGGGCGTCGGTCATCGGGGCTTGACGGAGAGCGCCTCGACGATGGTGGAGACGTTGTGGATCATGGTTCCCGACCAGGTGTCGAGTCCGTGGCTTTCTTCCCCAGGCCCGGAAATCCTTTCACCCGGGGGCCCGAGGGCATCGGAAAACAATTCCCCGCCGATCACCACCTTGCTCTCCCTGGCGATTTCCCTCATGGCCCCGGGATTCACGCTGCTCTCAATGAAAATGGCTGGAATCTCTTGACTGACGATGAACTCGACCAAGTTGGCCCGATCCGCCAAACCGGCCTCCACATTGGTTGAAATTCCCTGCAAACCGATCACCTTCAGACCCAAGTCCCGGCCAAGATACCGAAAGGCATCGTGGCTGGTGACGAGCTTGCGCTTGTCTTGCGGAATTTCGTTGATGCGTTCCCTTGCCCAATCCCCGACCTTTGCGATTTCCCTCTGCATGAGCAGGGCGTTTTGCCGAAACACTTCGGCGGAAGAGGGCTCCAGTTCAACCAACCGTTCAGTCACAGTGTTGAGGCAAGCGGTCCATGCTTGGGTTGAGAACCAGACGTGCGGGTCGACGTTTCCATGGGAATTGTCGTCCCCTGCATCGCCGATGAGCATGGATGCGGGAATGCCTGAGGCGGCCGCAAGGGTAGGGATGCCTTTTTGCTCCGCCTGCTCCAGAGCCTCCCCCATTCTTCCCTCCAGCAGAAGACCGTGATAAATGATCAAGTCCGCCTTGGAGAGGGAGCTCAGGTCTCGGGAAGTCGGCTTATAGAGATGGGGGTCGACCCCGGGCCCCATGAGGGTAGTGACCTCCGCGCGGTCTCCCGAAATCGTACGGACCAAGTCAGAGAGGTGGGTCGTGGTCACTACGATGAGAGGCTTGCTCGGAGTTTCTCCGGACTCGTCGGCACAGCCCGTGAAAAAGGTTGCGAGGGCAAGCACGAACGTTGTCGCCAGTGAGCTTGGCGGCACAAAGCGGGCAACTAGACTGGCAAAAGTTTTCATTTTGAGTAATCAAAGTATAGGGCTGATTTTCCTTGAGTCAATCAGTGAAAAGCGAAAGCTTGGTCTACCCGTGCCGAGCTCCACCGTTGAAAACTACTTGAAGCAGATCCTGCTCATTACCCTGGAAAGGGAGGAAAAGGTGGTGCCCATGGGCTTGATTTCGGAATCTCTTGCCGTAACCCCGGGAACGGCTACTTCCATGGCCAAGAACCTCGAGAAGGAAGGCTGGCTTTCCTATGAACCACGTCGGGGGGTATCCCTCAAGCCGGCGGGCAGGAAGCTCGGCCTCAATATTCTTCGCCGCCATCGTTTGCTGGAAACCTTTCTGGTCGAGACCCTTGGTTTGGACTGGAGCGAGATTCACGAGGAGGCAGAGGAGTTGGAGCATGCCATCTCCGAGAAGGTCCTTGAGAGGCTGGATGATTTTCTCGGCCGACCCCGGCATGATCCTCATGGTCATCCGATACCGACCAAAGGTGGAGTCATGCAGAGGAAAAAAAGCCGTTCCTTGGTTGGCTGCAGGGAAGGATTGAGCGTGGTTATAGAGTCGATCGACGATCAGGAAAGGAATTTTCTGAAGTTTGCCCGGTCCAGGCATTTGCTCCCCGGGAAGAAGATCAAGATTCTCTTGCGGGAGGAGGAGGCTGATGCCATGGAAATAAGGGTCGAGGGAAAGAAGCCCTTCTCCATTGGTTTCGAGGCGGCACGGAAAATACTCGTGTCTGCCTAGTCTTTTCAGAACCCGAAAGATTGAAAATTGGGATTGCCCCGTTACTCGTTTCCTTCAAGTATTCCAGACCTGTCTCTTTACTCAACCCCTCACTCGACAACCCCTTAACTGACTCGTTATGCCACGACCCGTCACTCTATTTACCGGCCAGTGGGCCGACCTATCCCTTCCAACCTTGGCCGAGAAGGCTTCCGAAATGGGCTATGACGGCCTTGAGCTTGCCTGCTGGGGCGACCACTTCGACGTGGACAAAGCTGCAATCTCCAAAAAATATTGCCAGGAAAGATGGGAAATCCTTTCCGACAACGGCTTGACCGCCTTTTCCATCTCCAGTCATTTGGTCGGACAGGCCGTCTGCGACCTAATCGACGAGCGGCATAAGGCGATTCTTCCCCCCGACGTCTGGGGCGAAGGGAATCCCGAGAAGGTTCGTCGCCGGGCCGCCAAAAAGTTGGCCAAGACCGCAAAGGCTTGCCGGAACTTCATCAATGCCAAGCCGGGCCGTGGGAAGAAGGATGACTTCCCTGCGGTTGTGAACGGGTTTACGGGTTCCAGCATCTGGCATTCCATCTACGCCTTTCCGCCGACCGACCAGGACTTCTGGAACAAGGGTTTCGATGATTTCGCCAAGCGATTCGGTCCCATTCTGGACGCCTTCGACAAGCAAAACGTCAATTTCGCCCTTGAGGTTCATCCCACTGAAATCGCCTTTGACATCGCCAGTGCGGAGAGGGCTCTGGCGGCGGTCAAGGGACACAAGAGGTTTGGCTTCAATTATGATCCTTCCCACTTGGGATATCAAGGGGTGGACTATGTTAAATTCATCCGCACCTTCTCGGATCGCATCTACCATGCTCACATGAAGGACGCTTGGTGGGGCCATGGCGATGGCACCGTGGGGGTCTTCGGTGGTCACACCACCTTTGCCGATCCCAGGAGGCATTGGGATTTTCGGTCCGTGGGACGTGGAGACGTTGATTTCGAGGAAATCATCGTCGCCTTGAACGACATCGGTTACGCCGGGCCTCTATCCATTGAGTGGGAAGACAGCCGGATGGATCGTTTCCATGGGGCTACCGAATCGTGCGATTTCATCAAGGAACTGGACTTCAAGCCCAACGAAATGGCCTTCGACTCGGCCTTCGACAAGGAGAATCAGTAATTCCGCCTCGACAGGACAAAACGACTTCAAAACAGCATCACGAAAAAAATTATGAAACGCAAGCTACGCATGGGAATGGTAGGCGGAGGAAGAGGCGCCTTTATCGGAGGGGTTCACCGTAGGGCAGCCGCCCTCGACGGCGAAATCGAACTGGTCGCTGGAGCCTTCTCTTCCGATCCCAAGAAATCCGCTTTGTCCGGCAAGGACTTCTACCTGAAGCCATCACGAGTCTACGCATCCTACCAGGAGATGGCGCAAAAGGAAATGGCTCTACCCGAAAACGAGCGCATTGATTTCGTCACCATCGTGGTTCAGAACTACCTTCACTTCGATGTGGCCAAGACCTTTCTCGAGGCCGGCTTCAACGTCATTTGCGACAAGCCGGTCACCCTCGACCTTGAGCAGGCCAGGGAGCTGCGCAAGATCATCAGGAAGTCGAAGAAGGTCTTCGCTCTTACCCACAACTACACCGGCTACCCGATGGTCAAGTTGGCCCGCCAGATGGTCCGCAAGGGCGAACTGGGAGATCTCATCAAGGTAGTTTGCGAATACCCCCAAGGTTATGCCATTACCGCTTTAACCGGGGAGGACAAGGCCATCGCGAACTGGCGGGCTGACCCGAAAATAGCCGGCATTTCCAACTGCATGGGCGACATCGGTACGCATGCCGAGAATCTCGTGCATTACGTTACCGGCCTGGAGATCGACCGCCTTTGCGCCGATTTGTCGGTTAACATCCCCAACCGCACCTTGGACGACGACGGCAACGTCTTGGTACGCTTCAAGGGTGGAGCTCGTGGAATCATTTACGCCTCACAGGTTTCCAATGGCGACGAGAATGATCTCAATATCCGGGTCTACGGCACCAAGAAGTCGCTCGAGTGGCATCAGGAGGAGCCCAACGACCTAATCGTCAAGGACGCCCGCTCCCCCAGACAGATCTATCGTCGGGGCAATGACTACGTCACGGGGCCGGCGGCGGACAATACCCGGATCCCCTTCGGCCATCCGGAGGGATTCATCGAGGCTTTCGCCAACGTCTACAACGCCGCAGCGGTTGCCATCAGGGACGAGACTGCCGGGAAATACCCCCGCAAGTCGGGTTACGATTTCCCCGATATCCGAGACGGTATAATCGGGATGGCCTTCATCGAGACCGTCGTGAAGAGTTCCAAATCCAAGGAAAAGTGGGTCAAGTTTCCGGCTATTCCCAAGTAAGGAGCAAAACAACCATGTCCAAGAAAATAGGAATTATCGGAGCGGGAGGGATGCTCCAGTACCACGCCGCCGGATTCAGGGCGGCTGGGGCTGAACTGCACGCTATCTGCGATATGAATCAAGACGCCGCCAAGAAGGCCGCCGACGCCTACGGGGTGCCGAACCTCTATTCGGATTCGCAGAAGATGCTGGAGGAATTGCAGGAACTCGATGCGGTCAGTGTGATCACCCCAAACCGAACGCACAGGCCACTTGCCCTTCAGGCTCTGCAGTCCGGAAAGCATGTTTTTTGCGAGAAACCGCCTGCCCTTAATGCGACCGAAGTCAAGCAGATGAAGGAGGCTGCTGAAAACGCGGGCAAGATCCTTATGTTCAACTTCAATAACCGGGCTCGTCCCGAATCCTACGCCCTTAGAGAGTATATCGACGCCGGAGAGGTCGGCGTCATCAACTCCGCCCAGGCCAAATGGATCCGTCGCACGGGAATTCCCGGCTTCGGGGGATGGTTTACCAACAAGGAGCTTTCAGGAGGCGGCCCTTTGATCGACCTTTTGCATATGGTCGACCTTGCGCTCTACTACATGGACTATCCGCAGCCCTCCTGCGTGCTTGCCCAGACCTTCAACGATTTCATCCAGGACAAGACCTTCAAAGGGCCATGGGGCATTCCCGACGTGGCGGATGGGGTCACCGACGTCGAGAGCGCCGCCCACGGCTTCGTGCGCTTCCAGACCGGACAAGTGCTCAATTTCCAGATCTCTTGGGCCGAGATGAACAAGCGAGAAGAGGTGTCCGTCACCTTCCAGGGTAGGAAGGCCGGTGGCATGATCCGCCGTCTCTTTGGCTCTGATGGTCTTGATGAGACCGCCATCGATGATTGCGAGCTCTACGTGCAGGAGCACGGTCGCTCGGTCAACCGCTCCATCGTAACCGAAGAGAACGAGGATATGGGTAGGATCCGCTCAGCCGAGAACTTCATCCGGACCATCAACGGGGAGGAAGACCCCCTCAATACCCCGGATCAAGCCCTTGCCCTCATGAAGATCATTGACGCCACATACGAGTCCGCCGCCACTGGTCGTCCGGTTGACGTCGTCTGATCCATTCGGATTGTAATTTCCTCAAGTACCCTCTACCCTAGAAACCCTTTATACCATGGGCAAGCAATACAACAAAGTGATCAAACGCCGTCGCAGGACGGCATACCTCGCCCGCCGCAAGGCCGCCCTTTTCGAGGCCATGCCGGCGAAGGCCAAGAAGAAACTGGCCAGGGCGTCTTCCAAGTCCGCCCCAGTCAGCCGAAAGCCCGTAGCCAAGAAACCGGCGCCGAAGGAAGAGGAAACCGTGGCCGAAAAGGCGAAGGCGGAGGATATCCTCGGCCCTGAATCCGAAGAGGAGCAAACCTCAACCGAGGATTCTTCGAAGGAAGCATCTCCGCAAGAGGAGCCTGCATCCCAGGAGGCTCCATCCGAGGAACCTGCCGAAGAGCCGTCTGCGGACGAAGAGCCTGCATCCGAAGAGAAGGAAGCCTCCGAACCGGAGGCCTCGGCGGACGAAGGGGAAACCCCATCCGAGGAACCTGCCGAAGAGCCTGCATCCGAAGAGGAGGGAAGCTCCGAGACCGAGGAGTCCACGGACGAAGAGGAGGCTCCATCCGAGGAACCTGCCGAAGATGCGTCTGCCGAGGATGATTCCGCCCCGGAGGCAGCAGAGGAATCTTCCGAAACCTCCGAGGAGGAATCGGCGGAGGAAGAAACCGAGGAAAAGTAAACCTTGTCCTTGTGAAGCCGGGCACCGGATCCATTTCCTTTTTAGCCCTTTTCCTGTTCGCCGCGTTCGGCTATGCCGAGACGCGAATCACATCCGTGAGCGAGTCCTATCGCACGGCTACGGACTTTACCCGTATTCCGGAATACTTTACCGGCAAGGAGTATCGAGGCAACCAAGCCATGGCGCGTACTCGTGCCGACCGGGCGGGCCTTTACTTCGTCCTTGAAGTTGACTGGGACGAGGGAGTCTCGCTTTCCGGGTCGAACGTGCTGATCCAGGTGGTTCGCTCCGATCAACCGCAATCCGAGTCCTACAAGCTGGGATTTCCTTCAGAAGGGAAGCCAGGGAAGGAGGTCTTTCTTGGTATCACGGGCAAGGATTGGGCTTCGCAAAAGATCAAGCCCATTGCTTGGCGGATTGAGATCAGGAATGCCGAAGGCAAACTGCTTGCGGAGCGACAAAGCTTCCTCTGGGGACACCCCAAATAACCGGTCCGGGCCTTCCGTTGACCAAGTGGAGGGAACTGGTTGCCGAGCAATGCCCGAGCAGGCTTGGGCTGGAGGAAACGCTGCTCGGGGGTCAGTCCTTTTCCTGGACCGTTTCCGGAGCGTCGTCGTGGCGGGGCGTGATAGGCAACAGCTCGGTCGAGCTCCGTTTTCGCAAGGAGAAAATCGAGTGGCGCACGAGTGACGAGAACCCAATTTCCGAGAAGGATTTGCGCCACTATCTGTGGTTGGAACCCAGCTACGATCATGCCGTCGATTCGCTTCCTTGGCGAAGCGATCCGGTCCTGGACAGGTGTAGGGTAGCCCTTCCCGGCCTGCGCATCCTCCGCCAGCCCATGGACGAAGTGCTTTTTACCTTCCTTCTAAGTTCCGTGAAGAGCATTCCCCAGATCAAGGAAATGCGGAACCTTGTGGCCGAAAGGTACGGAAGAGCGCTCGGAAGCAATCTCTGGAGCTTCCCGGGCTGGGAAAGGCTGGCCCGGGTGCCTGAGGCCGAGCTACGTCAGTCAAAGATGGGCTACCGGGCCAAATACGTCGCCGGAGTGGCCCGGACCTTGTCGGCGAATCCTTCCCTGCTGAATGAAATCGTCGAGCTTCCCTACGGGGAAGCGAGAGGGAAACTGCTCGAGCTTCCGGGCGTCGGACCCAAAGTCGCCGACTGCAGCCTTCTGTTTGGGGCTTTCAAGGTGGAAGCTTTCCCCGTTGATACGTGGATCTCCAAGACCCTTGGAGTCAGGTATGGCCTACAGGGCTGGAGCGATGGACGGAAGGAGTCGTTCGCCCGGGTTCACTTCGGTCCCCACGCCGGTTTGGCTCAGCAATTTCTCTTTTCCGGGGAAAGGCTGGGCCTGCACGATCGAGACTAGTGACCTCAGCACTCTCGCTTCTCAGAACTCCGCCCGAGGGACTGCTTCCAGCAGCTCCCTCGTGTACTCGGACTGTGGATTACCGTAGATCTGCCCGGCGGGGCCAAACTCCTCGATGCGGCCCTCTTTCATGACCGCGATCTCGTCCGAGGTGAATTTGACCACGCTCAAGTCGTGGGAAATGAAAAGGTAGGTAAGCCCGCGCTTGTCCTGAAGCTCGCGCAGCAAGTTGAGAACCTGGGCCTGTACGGATACGTCCATGGCTGAAACGCACTCGTCGCATACGATGAACTCCGGTTCCACGGCGAGGGCCCGGGCTACGCAAATGCGTTGTCTTTGCCCTCCCGAGAACTCATGGGGATAACGCAGCAGATGATCGGAGGATAGCCCGACCTCATCCAAGAGGGAGGCCACCCGCTCCCGACGTTCGGATTGGCTTGAGCCGATGCCGTGGACGAGCATCGGTTCGACAAGGGCCTGCTCGATCGTCAACCGGGGGTTTAGGGAGGCATAAGGATCCTGGAAGATGATCTGCATTCGCTTGCGGAAGGGAAGGAGTTCAGGGGAACCTTGAGCGGGCAATTCCTCGCCCCCGTAGCGGATGCTCCCTGAGGTTGCCTGGACGAGGCGCAGAATGGCTCGGCCGAGAGTAGTCTTTCCGCAACCCGATTCTCCCACCAGCCCCAGGGTGCGTCCCTTCAGGAGGGTCAGGCCAACGCCATCCACGGCCTTGACCGTCTGGGGGGCGCTGCCGAGCAATCCCCCAAGCACTCCGCCGCCAGAGTTGAAATAAACCCGGAGATCCTCGACCGAGAGCAGAAGATCGGAGGGAGAAGAACCCTCCCCGTTCCCGTCCTCGGGAATCGCTCTCTCCAGCTCGGCGAGACGGTCTTTCATACCAGTCCGTTCCTCTAGCCGGGTAGTTCCGTCGGGTTCCGTCTTCGTCTCAAGGAAGTCTTCCACGGTGGGGAGAATCCGGTACTTGGTGTCGAAGGTGGGGCGGCAGGCGAGCAAACCCTTGACGTAGGGATGAGAGGGGTTGCTGAAGACGTCGCGCATGCCTCCTTGCTCCACCACCTTTCCCTGGTACATGACGACGACGCGGTCGGCTACGTCGGCCACTACCCCAAGGTCATGAGTGACGAAGAGGACCGCGATTCCCAAGTCTTCCCGCAGGTCTCGCAGGAGCTTGAGGATCCGGGCTTGGACCGTGACGTCTAGGGCGGTGGTGGGTTCGTCGGCAAGGAGAAGGTCGGGGTTGGTCACGAGGGCCATGGCAATCATGGCCCGTTGGCGCATGCCACCTGAAAATTCATGCGGGAAGGAACGGGCCCTTTGCTCGGCGTCCCGGATCCCCACCTTCTTCATCATGGCGAGGGCTCTTTCCTCGGCCTCTTCCCTGGAAGCATTCTCATGGGCCAGAATGGGCTCGGCCACCTGGTCGAGAACCCGCAGGTAGGGGTTGAGGCAGCTCATGGGGTCCTGAAAGATCATGGAGAACCTTTTTCCTCGGATGGCCCGGAGCAGGGGCGGGGCAAGGTGGAGCAACTCCTCCCCGTCGAAGACGACGGAACCGCCTTCGACTTTGGCAGGTGGCTGGGGCAAAAGACCCAACATGGTGTGGCAGGTGACGGACTTGCCCGAACCGGATTCCCCCACTACTCCGACGATTTCACCCTTCCCTATGGAAAAGGAAACGTCGTCCACCGCCCGGGTAGTTCCCGCCCGGGTGTGGAAATAGGTCTTGAGGTTCTTGACGTCGAGCAGGCTCATCAGTCTTTGGCGGCCTTGACGTCGAGGGCGTCGCGTAGACCGTCCCCGAGGAAGTTGAGGGAAAAGAGGGTGAGGGAGAAGAAGAGTCCGGGAAGAAGCAAGAGCTGAATTTCCGTCTCCAGGAAATTGGCCCCCTCCTTGATCAAGACCCCCCAGGAGCTATTGGGTGATTCCACCCCGAGGCCAAGGAAGGAAAGGATGGCCTCGTACATGATGAAGCCCGGCACGGTGAGGGTGGAGTAAACCACGGTGGGGCCCAGGACGTTGGGGATGACGTGCCGGAATAGAATGCGCCCCTTGCCGTATCCCAGAGCCGTGGCGGCCTCCACGAATTCCCGCTCCTTGATGCTCATGACCTGGGCCCGCACGATGCGCGACAGGGTGAGCCAGCCAAGTAGCCCGAGGGCGAAGAAGAGGGGAACGACGTTGGTCAGGCGGGCCGTGAATTCCTTGTCCCACCCGAAGTTTTCCACGATCCATTTGGTCGCATCCCCCGACCAGTCGCTGAGGGTTGCCTGCAGGACGATGACGAGAACCAGAAAGGGGATGGCGAGGAGGGTGTCCACGATACGCATCATGACGGCATCGGTTTTCCCGCCGGCAAACCCGGAGAGAGCTCCGTAGATGATCCCGATGGCGACCGAGACGGCGGTGGCTATCAGGCCAACCAGAATGGAAACCTGCCCGCCGTAAAGGATGCGCGCAAAAAGGTCGCGCCCGAGTGCGTCCGTGCCGAACCAATGCTCTGCGGAGGGGGGAGCGAATTGGTTGACGAGTTTTACCTTGTTAGGATCCGGACAAAACCACGCAAAAACGAAGCACAGAAAGAACATGACGCCAATCACCCAGAGTCCTCCCATGGCAAACTTGTTCTTTGCCATGCGGGCCCGTGCATCCTTCCATAGGGATGAACCTTGTGCGATTGTCGAGGGTTTGTCTGCCATGGTTCTAGACAGAATTTCCTTTTAGACGCACGCGGGGATCCAAAAATCCAGTGAGCAGGTCGGCCAGGAGGTTCATGATGACAATGAGGAAGCCAAAGAAGAGAGAAAGCCCCAAGAGAAGAAATTCGTCCCGTGTGGTGGCCGCATTGACGAAGTGCTGACCCATGCCGGGAACTTGGAATATCGTCTCCACGATGAAGGATCCGCTAATGAGGGCGGCGAAGGCCGGACCGAGGTAGGCCACTGCCGGCAGGAGGCCGCCCCGCAGGGTATGCTTGAGAATAACCGTGATGGGAGCGATTCCCTTGGCACGGGCCGTCCGAACGAAGTCCTGGGAGAGTACCTCCAGGATGCCCCCGCGAGTCAGTCGGGCCAGGTAGGCGGCTGAAACCAGACCAAGGGTAAAGGCCGGTAAAAGGACGTCTTGCGGGTTTCCCCATCCCGCCACTTTGAGTCCGGGCACGTGGGCCGCCACGTGGATCTGCAGAAGGGGTCCGATGGTGAAGGAGGGCACGCAGATGCCGATCATCGCAATGGCCATGCAGAGCCAGTCCAGCCAACTGTTCCGGCGAACCGCCGAGAGGATTCCGATGGGGACGCCGATGCCGATGGCGAACCCCAGTGCGCAGAGGCCCAAGAGGAGTGAATTGGGGAAGGACTGGACGATGATGTCGGCGACCGGCCTTCCCTTACTCGTGGAGACCCCGAAGGATCCCTCGAGCAAAACGTTCTTCGGATAGATGAAGTATTGTTCCAGAATGGGTCTGTCCAAGCCGTAGAGCTTGCGGATGTTCGCCTTGGTCTCGGCGGAAACGTTCTTTTCAGAGGTAAAGGGTTCGCCCGGCATGGCCTTGGCCAGGAAAAAGGTAATCGTATAAAGCGCGAGGAGGACGAGCAGACCTTGGAACAAACGACCTATTAAAAAGCGGAACACGGCTTCGGTCCTTCTTGTTTAGGGATCCTGGTTCCAAGCGGAGGAACTTATAGGGATGGTTGTCCAGGAGGAGGGGGTTCCAGCCCTTTACGTCGGGGTGGAGGAGGTAGTTGCGCTTGTACCAATAAACCGGGAGAATGGGGCGCTCCTCGAGAAAGAGGGCTTCGGCCTTGGCCAAGAGGGCGTAACGTTCAGCCGGGACTCCCGTTTGCGCGGCTTCGCCGAGGATTTTCTCGAACTCCTCGCTGTACCAGCCGGTACGGTTGTTTCCGGCGTCCTTCATCCACATATCCAGAAAAGTAAGGGGGTCCATGTAATCACCAATCCAGCCTCCCGCGGCAAGATCGTAGTCCTTGTCGAACATGGCCGTGATATAGGAGGTCCACTCGAGTTGCTTGATCTTGACGCTGGCCCCAAGGTGTTCCTTCCACATGGCTTGCAGTGCCTCGGCGGTCCTCTTGGACGATTCTTTGTCAGTGGTTAGGAATTCAATGTCGGGTAGGCCTTTGCCTCCGGGGTAACCCGCCTCGGCGAGCAACTTTTTGGCAAGCTCGGGGTTGAAGGTCACGACGGGGGAAGCAGGATAGCCCTCGAAGGGAGGAACGAGACCAGCGGCTGGTTTCTGGTCTCCTTTGAGAACGTTGTCGATCAGGGATTTTTGGTCCAGGGTAAGGGAGAAGGCCAAGCGGACGCGCAGGTCGGTGAAGGGTTTGTTTTCGACGTTGGTCCGGATGAAGTAGGTTCCGAAATAGAGCTCGCTGCGAACGTGTTCGGGGTAGTTTTCCCGAGAGTACTCGATTAGTTCGGACGCAATGGTGTAGGTGACGTGCATCTGCCCATCGTAGTACATGCGATCTTCCGTGTAGAGGTTGCCGATGGGAAGGTAGCGGATACCGTTCAGACCGACGTTCTTCTTGTCCCAGTATAGCGGATTACGGGCAACCTCGATGTGGTCGTTGAACTTCCAGGACTTGAGGATGAAGGCCCCGTTGCAGACCAAGTTGTCGGGCTTGGTCCAGTCGGTGAAACGATCCCCGATCTTGCCGTGCTTGAGCACTGCGTGTCGCGGAACGGGATACCACGTATAATGCTTGGTAATCTCGGGCAGGAAGGGAAGGGGGGAGGTCAGCTTGACCCGCAGGGTGTGCGGGTCGGGGGCGGTGGCCCCGAAATCGATCAAGTCCCACAAGTCTCCGCCTGCCTGGACGAAGGCGAGGTTTTTCCCGACCAGTTCGGCTCGGGTTTCGGCGGTGATGGAATCGGGCCACTCGAAGAGACCGGGGCTGTCCCTAAGCTCTTCCAATTGCGCGGCGTTCAGGAAATCAAGGCCCTTGAAGTTGAAGGAATTTTCGGCGGCTTCCTCATTGGGACCGAAGTCGACCTCCTTAAGGGAAGCCCACCATTCCTTGGTAAAGTTCTCGTCGTTGCGCGAAAGGAGATAAGACCGTTGGGACTTGTGGTAGGGTTCGGCATCCTTGATGTAATAAAGCATGAAGGAATAGTCGGATGCGAGGGCCGGGGTAAGCAGGCGCCGGAAGGAAAAGAGAAAGTCTTCCGCGGTGAGCGGGGTGCCGTCGGACCACTGGGCGTCCTTGCGAATCTCGAAGACCCACTCGTCGGGCCGGGTGGTGTCGACCGGGTACCATTTCTCGGCCACCCCCGGTAGCGCCACGCCGTCCTTGGAGGGATGTTCGCCGACCAACCCCTCGAAGAGCGCCCGAATGACGTTGCTTTCAAGCACGCCGCTCACGATATGCGGATCGAGCCCCTTGGGTTCGGCGGTGTTGCCCATGATGAGTATTCCCTCCCGCGAAGCGATCTCAACGCTACTGGGAGCCTCGCAGGAGAAAAGCGAAAAACCGGCTACGGCGAGCAGGAGTGCCGGTGCCGTCTTGAATGACGTCTTATGGATTGGCGGTGCTTTTATGATGGCCTGAAGGAGTCTAAGGTAATTCTTTTCAACAGAAAAAAGAAAACCGCGCAATTGGGCAAGTTGAAGATTTGTCTTTGATCCATTGACTCGTGCGTATAGGAGTAGAAGGCGAACATGCGAGACTATTTCATCCGAAGGCTGCTTTTGATTCCGCCGACCCTGCTGGGCGTGACCTTGCTTGTCTTCACCATTACTCGGTTCGTGCCGGGCGGTCCGATGGAGCGCGCCTTGCAGGAAGCCCAGAAGGCGACCGAGGGAGGCGGTTCCTCGAGTGGTCAAATCGGTGGAGGGATGAGCGAGGAGCAAGTCGAGGAACTGGAGGAGGAATACGGTTTCGACAAACCGATCCTTCAAGCCTACCTGCAATGGCTCGGAGCCCTCCCTCGGGAGCGGCGCGTGAGCAAGGCGGAATTCAGGCCGCTGGGCAAGGACAAGGTGGGTGGAGACCTGTTGGCCGATCCGGACAGGGAAACCCTCGTCCTGCTCAAGGGCAGCGGACGGCAGGCAAAGGTCGTCCGCGAGGGCTCCTTGGTTGTTTCCGCCGCTTATCTGGACGACAACGGTTCGATTGACGCCGATGGTTGGCAAGTACGCATCGAGACCATCGAGGAGCGGCGCCAAAGATGGGTTAGGCGTTCGGGAGAAGACGTTTCCAAGGCACCCCAGAACTATGACGACCGGGCCATTGTCTACAAGACCCGCTTCGCCGGCCTTCTCCAGGGAGATCTCGGCAGATCCACCGATTTCGGGGATCCCGTCTGGACCCTTATCAAGGGACGTATCCCGGTTGCCCTCTATTTCGGTATCCTGACCGCCCTCATCACCTACGGCGTTTGCCTTCCCCTTGGTATCCTTAAGGCGATCAAGCACCGCACCATGATCGACAACCTTACCTCGATTCTTATTTTCGTGGGTTATGCCATTCCGGGTTTCGCTCTTGGCGCGCTCATGTTGGTCTATCTGGGGGCAAGGGGAGGATGGTTTCCTCTTTTCGGGCTGACGGATCCGAATTTCGACGACATGGGGACCTGGGAGCAGTTCGTCGACCTGCTGCACCACACGGCTTTGCCCCTGCTTTGTTACGTCGTGGGTGGCTTCGCTTGGCTGACCATGATGATGAAGAACAACCTCATGGACAACTTGGCCGCAGACTACGTCAGAACCGCGGTAGCCAAGGGGGTCTCCTTCCGCAGCGCCGTATTCAAGCACGCCTTCCGTAACTCCTTCATTCCCATTGCATCCACCCTGGGGCAACTGATCACCATCCTGGTTAGCGGGAGCATCCTCATCGAGTCCGTCTTCGATATCCAGGGATTCGGACTTCTTCAATATCAGGCCCTCTTGGGCAGAGACCAGACGGTGATCATGGGAACCCTGACCATTGCCGCCTTTCTCCTCGTCCTGGGCAATATCCTTTCCGACCTGATCGTGGCCATTGTGGACCCGCGGGTTAAGTTCAACTGACCGCATCATGCTCCGCTTGCTAGGCAGACTTTTCTGGATGGGGGCTCTCCTCGGGGCGTTGGGGGAAATCCTCGCCCTGGAGTTTCCCACGGTGCGCTTTCCCTTCACCTTGAGCCGTGGGGTCGGTTTCCTCGGTATGGACCTCGAGGGAGGGGAAATCTTTCCTTGGTTCGGTTGGTTGACGACGATCTTCTTCCTTCTGTTGGGGATCTTCTCCGAGGTCGCCTTTGCGAGGGGATTCGCCTTTACTCCAATCACCATGCGCCGGATCGATCGCTTCAAGTCCATTAAGCGCGGTTATTACTCCCTCATGCTCATTCTCATTCTGGCCGCAGTGGCTTCGCTCGACCATCTTCTGGTCGGGCACGAGGCCCTCCTGGTGAAGCGGGAGGGGGAATGGCATTGGCCTGCCTTTTCCCGACAAGTGGAGAAAGGAGAAGTCTTTGGCCTGGAGGGAGACGAGGGGCAGAGCCCGCCCGATTACCGGGAACTGCGAAGGAGGTTTTCCGATGCAGGGGAGGGGGATTGGGTCCTCATGCCGCTTCTCCCCTACGCACCCACCGGCGATACGGTGACTGCTGTCTCGACCAAGATTGAGGTCTCCACCGATGGCCTGGCCACGGTGAGGGGGGAACCGTTTTCGGGCTTGGCGTCCCGGGTCTATGACTTGGCCCATCCCGAGCGCATGCACTTGCGCTTCCGTTTTCGCGATGGCCTCAAGGACGGGCCGGCGGACGGCTGGGACGACCAGCGAAACCGCATCTATGGGGCCCTCTACGAGAAAGGGGAGCTGGTTCCCGGTTCGGAGTCCTGGAACGGAACGGGTGAACTGTCTCCTTTCCTGGCCCTGGAATCGAGCGATCTCAGGGAAGTTCACTTTCCTCCTTCACCGCCTACCATGGGCGAAGGCCAGACCCATCTCCTTGGCACCAGTTCCAAGGGCTACGACGTGCTGGCTTATCTTTTCGGCGGCCTTCAGGTAAACTTCAAGGCGGCCCTGGTCTATATCCCGCTGGTCTATGCGCTCGGTATCTCCATTGGTCTCCTGATGGGTTTTTTCGGCGGAGCCTTCGACCTCATCGTGCAGAGGCTGATCGAGATCCTTTCCAACATCCCCTTCCTGTTCGTGGTCATGATCGCCAGCACCGCTATTCCCGAGGGGCTTAAGGAAACCGCTGGCCTCTGGATCATTATCGGTATCCTTCTCCTGTTCGGCTGGATGGGCATGACCTACCTGATGCGGACCGCCGCCCTCAAGGAAAAGGCTCGCGACTACATTGCGGCCAGCCGGGTTATCGGAGCCTCCACCCCGAGGATTCTTTTCCGCCACCTCCTACCGAACTCAGTGGCGATCATCGTGACCTTGGTTCCGTTTTCCATTTCCAGTCTCGTTCTCGCACTGACCTCCCTCGATTACCTCGGCTTTGGGTTGCCGGCGAAATACGCGACGTGGGGACAACTCCTGCGCGATGGCCTTGAGAACCTCTCCGCCCCTTGGTTGGTCACCTCCGCCTTTCTCGTCCTAGTGGGCCTTCTCATCCTCATCACCTTCGTCGGAGAGGCCGTGCGGGAGGCCTTTGATCCCAAGAAATTCAGCTACTACCGTTGACCCTATGAACCTGCGTTTCCTCATCCCGGCCTGTTTGCTTTCCCTGGCGTTCTTCCCAGGCTGTCAGCCTCCCGAGGAAGACTTGGCCTCGGAGGCGGACTTTGAAAAGTGGTATCCGCAGTACAACCGCTACGTACGCGACTGGCTTGGCAAGCAGGTCGAGGAGATCGGAGCCGGCCTGAAGAAACTGGAGGAGGAAATCGCCACCGAGGAGGACGCCGACCGCAGGAAAAAGCTGGAAGAAACCCAAGAATCGAAAACCAAGCTCTTGGCCCGCATGCGGTCTAGGCTGGAGATTGGGGACTACTTCCAGTTCAAGGAAAAAGCCGATCTTCCCGCCGGCCTGGAGTGGAAAAACGGCTCGGAACAACCCGAGATCGGAGACCCCAATTCGCAAAAGGGCGGGGCTTTCCGCTATTTCATTTCCTCCTTCCCTCCGACCATTCGTCCCTTCGGCCCGAATTCCAACAATTCCTTCCGTGGAGAACTGTACGACAACGTGGAGGTCTCCCTGGTCGAGCTTCACCCAGAAACGGGGGAGATCATGCCGGGGGTGGCCATGGAGTGGGCCGTAGGCCCCGATGAGAAAACTGTTTTCTTCCGGCTTGATCCTGCCGCCAAGTATAACGACGGCGTGCCCGTCAAGGCCGTTGACTTCATGTGGTGGGTCTACCTGCGGGCCTCGGACAATGTGGTGACCCCCTGGTTCAAGCAGTACATTCGCGAGCAATTGTCCCAGTTTACCCTTTACGGCGACGACCTGCTTGCGATTTCCCTTCCCGAACCCAAGCCCAAGCTTCCCTACTTCGCCAGCCTGCCCCCCTCGGCCCCTCATTTCTACAAGGAGTACGGACCCGACTACAAGGAGCGCTACCAGTGGAGGGTACCGCCCACTACAGCCGCCTACACGGTCAAGCCGGAAGACTTGGTGAAGGGCGTTTCCATCACCCTCAGTCGGGTGGACGACTGGTGGGCCGCCGACAAGAAATTCTACCGTTACCGCTTCAACGCGGATCGCATCCGTTACACCGTGGTGAGGGATCGCTCCAAGGCATGGGAACTTTTCCGGGCCGGCGAAATCGATTATTTCCCCATCACTCTTCCTGAGTACTGGTACCAGAAATCGGAAATGCCTCCCGTCTTCAACGGCTTCGTCGAGCGCTACACCTGGTACAACCAATTCCCTCGCATCCCTTGGTCTCTTTACCTCAATTCGGCTAAGCCTCCCCTCGACGACCATGAGGTGCGGCTCGGCATTTGCCACGCCACCAACTGGCAGAAGGTGATCGACGTGGTTTTCCGTGGCGACGCTTCTCGTCTTCCCGGCTGGACAAAGGGCTACGGACGATTCGACAACCCCGAGATCATGGCCCGCCCCTTTTCCGTCGGCAAAGCCCGCGAGCACTTCGCCAAGGCGGGCTACGTCAAGGAGGACGAGAACGGAATCCTGATGAAGGAAAACGGGGAGCGCCTGGAGGTAGCCCTGACCTTTTCGAACATTCCCGTGCGGGCCAAGATGATGGGCATCCTCAAGGAGGAGGCCCTCAAGGCGGGCCTGAAGTTCATCCTCGATGGCCTCGATCATACTGTGGTCTACAAGAAGGAGATGCAGAAGAACCATCAGGCCGTCTTCTCCGCCTGGGGCTTCCAGCCTCCCTATCCTCGTTATTACGAGTACTTTCATTCCAGCAACGCCTACGACGACAAGGGCAACCTCAAGCACAACACCAACAACGTGTTTTCCTTCTCGGATGAGCGCATGGACCAGCTCGCGGTGGCTTTCCGCAATGCGCGTACCGAGGACGAGCTTGAGGAATACGCCCATGAAATGCAGCAGATCATCCACGACTCGGGCGTCTACGTGCCGGGCTATATGACGGAATTCGTTAGGGTGGGATGCTGGCGCTGGGTGCGCTGGCCGGATTCCGATTTCACTGAGTTTTGTCCGCCCCGAACCTACGTTCCCTTCGAGAGCTACGTCTACTGGATAGACGAGGACGTCAGGAAGGAAACCGAGGATGCGAGGAGATCCGGGAAGAAATTTCCCGAGGTACAGGCGGTCAAGCAAAGGTACCGCATCACATCCGAACCCAAGGGGGAAGCCGGTGAGTAAGCTGTTGCAGATCGAGAATCTCGAATCCGGCTTCGATACCGAGCGCGGTCTGGTCGAGGCGGTCGACGGTATTTCCTTCGAACTGGAGAAGGGACGTACCCTTGGGATCGTCGGCGAGTCGGGTTGCGGCAAGACGGTTACCGCCATGTCCATCGTCGATCTTTTGCCCAAGCCCGCCGGGCGGGTGATGGGTGGCTCCATTGGCTTCATGGGTCGTGAGCTGCGCGATGCCGAACCCGAGGTTATGTACGACCTGCGGGGCAACGACGTGGGTGTGATATTCCAGGAACCCATGGCCGCCTTGAACCCCGTGCAGCGGGTGGGCAGGCAAATCATCGAATCCCTCCTTCTTCATCGTGACTTAAGTAAGGCTGAGGCCCTTCGAAAGGCCGTCGAGTTGCTTGATGCGGTGGGAATCCCTTCTCCCGACAGGCGTATTTCCGATTACCCTCACCAGCTCTCGGGCGGCATGCGCCAGCGCGTCATGATCGCGATCGCTCTTTGCTGCGACCCGGACCTGCTCATTGCCGACGAACCGACCACCGCCCTCGACGTCACGGTACAGGCCCAGATCCTAGACCTTATGTCCGAGATGCAGAAGGAACGAGGTATGGCGACCCTGCTCATTACGCATGATCTCGGGGTAATTGCCGAGCAATGCGATGAGGTGGTTGTGATGTACGCCGGAAGGATCGTGGAGAGGGCACCTGTAAAGGAGTTGTTTTCCGAGCCTAGGCATGCATACACGAAAGGACTCCTTTCCTCTATTCCCCGCTTGAGCAACGAACGCAAAAGCGAGCTCCGGACCATTCCCGGACAGGTTGCCTCCATCCAGGATTTCGTTTCCGGTTGCCGCTTTTGCCAGCGCATGGAACGGCCGGGTTACAGGGATGGCGCTCGCCCAGCCTACGAGGAGCTCGACGGAGGGCGTTTCCTTGAAACCTGTCCGGAGTGTACCTAGATGATGAGCGAAGATTCAATTGACACGGCGCACGCGCGCACGGAGCTCCTTTCCTTGTTAACGGCTCGGAGGGAGGCCGAGGTCCCCGCGGATGAGGAAATCCTCCGAGTGGAGGGACTGAGGATGCATTTTCCGGTCAGGGGAGGCGTTCTCTACAGGCAGACTGGTTCCGTGAAGGCCGTGGATGGCGTCGACCTGACCATCCGCAAGGGAGAAACCCTTGGTCTGGTCGGGGAATCGGGTTGCGGAAAGTCAACCCTCGGGAAGTGCATCGTACGCCTCCTCAACCCTACGGGAGGCCGGGTGGTCTTCAAGGGCACGGAGCTTACCCATATGTCCCAATCGGCCTTGCGACCCTACCGGCAGGATTTCCAGATGGTTTTTCAGGATCCTGCGGAATCTCTCGATGCCCGCATGTCGGTGGGAGAGCTTATATCGGAACCCATGGTCATTCAGGGAATCGGTACGCGTCCGGAACGGGTCCGACGGGTAGAGGAACTGCTCGAGTTGGTCGGCCTTCCCAAGACTGCGTCCCAGAAGTTTTCCTTCGAGTTTTCGGGAGGTCAACGCCAGCGCATTGGCATCGCCCGGGCACTTGCGGTCAACCCCGATCTGCTTGTCTTGGACGAACCCGTCTCGGCCTTGGACGTATCCGTTCAAAGCCAGGTTCTCAACCTGCTCATGGAGCTGCAGCGTGAACTCGGCCTATCCTACCTTTTCATTTCCCATGATCTTGCCGTGGTCAAGCACGTGTCGGACCGCATTGCGGTCATGTACCTGGGCAAAATCATGGAAACAGCCCCTGCGGACGACTTGTATGCGTCCCCCATGCATGCCTACACCGATGCCCTGATCTCGGCCATTCCCGTGCCCGATCCGAGCCATTCCCGCAAGAGGGAGATTCTCCCCGGGGACGTTCCTTCCCCCATCGATCCACCGCCCGGTTGCGCTTTCGGTCACAGGGTGGGGGCGGCCCGCTACGAGGAGAGCATCGCGACCCCTCCTTCGATGAGGGAGGTCTCGCGTGGCCACTGGGTTTCGGATTGCCCCTGTTGCGTGAAAGCGGATCAAGCCTGACGCTACCCTTGGGGTGTTGAAAAAAGGCTTGCGAGCAGGGGGATGTAAGGCTTTTATTTGATGCATTGTTGCCCTTGACTACAATTGATCCCAGATTACCCTTGATGAAGCTTGTCGGTATAAGTTGCGTCTTGATCCTTTTGGCTCCATGCCTATGGGGGCAAAACCCCAAGGACATGCCTCTCAGGCAGGTCATAAGTCAGGCTCAAGGCATGATTGCCAAGGGAGACTTCGCCGGGGCATCCCCTTATCTGGACGAACTCGAGGTGCGCTTCGAAGACGAGAAGGATCCGCAAGTGGCCAAAATCCTGCAGCAGTTCGGTTTTGTGCGGGGGATCGGTTACCTGCAGTCCTACGGCAAGACCGGGAACAAGAAGTTCCTCGGGGATGCGGCCCGCACCTTCGGCTTTTTTGCCGAGAAGTTTCCCAACGACCCGAAGGCCGTCATGGCCATGCAGAAGAGGACGGACTGCCTGCGGGCCCTGCACGAGTGGGAGGAAGCCGCCCGCGTGATCGAGACACTCCTCGATGACAGCAAGCCCTATAAGAAGCAGATCCTCAAGAGAAGTGAGCTCCTCAACTTGTATTTCGGACGAGCCCAGTGCTACCACATTAAGCAAAACTGGCCCAAGGGGGAGCCCGCTTTCCGCGATTTGCTGAAGTTCGCCGACATGGCCAAGGACGAGGACCGTTCCGCCTACGCGGTATCCTGCCTTACCGAGATGTTCGTTGAGAACAAGAGGATCGACGAGGTTTTCCCCTTCCTTCCGAGGCTTTCCAAGGATACCCCTGCTCGCTACGACCTTCGCCTCAACGTTAACTTGATGAAGGGTGCCTCCCAGCTTACCGAAAAGGAAAGGCACGTCGAATCATCCCTTTTCTACGCCCTTACCATGACGACGGAGGAGATCGTCGCCTACTATACCGAAAGGTCCAAGAGGCTTAAGAAGGAAAAGGCCCAACTCGACCAGTTCCTGGCCCTCAGGGCCAAGGTTCTTCCCAAGAGGCGCCTCTCTATCCTGAAGGACAAATCGAGTGCTTTGAGCATGCAACTGACTAATGCCAAAGGGCAACTGGAGTTGGCCCAGAAGACCCCCTCCTTCACCACTACGCTCCGTTGGAGAAAGGCCGAGAATTTCCAGTCGACGAAGAGGGATTGGGAGTCCTTTTGGGGTTTCTACTGGCTCTACAGGGACTTTCCCAAGCACGAGAGCGTGGAGAATTTCCTCTATGCGGCCTTTGTGTCCGCCAACACGGTCAAGCACCGGGAAAAGTCCATAGAGCTGGGGGAGGCTTACCTGGCCAACGAGAAATGGATGAAGTTCCGTCCCGACGTCACCTTCAATATGTCGAACGCCTACCGTCTCGAGGCGGAGAATCAGCTTAAGATATCCGTTGGTCTCCAGAACGCCGTCTCTACTTCCGAAAGAGCGAAGGCGTCCGAGGCGGCCCTAAAATCGGAAGACTACTACAAGCGCTTTTTCGACTTGTGCGACAGCTACCTCGATTTGGCCCACAAGCCGGGGGCGGACGAGAAGTACAAGTCCTATGCCCAGGGATTCGTGAACATGATGGGCTCGGCCTATTTCAAACTCCGCAAGTATAACGACTTGTTGGAAAAGTTCGCCGGTTTTGAGAATGGGGTTATGAATCGGGCCAAGGGCTACGTCAACCTGCCCAACTTCCGTACCAGTCCGGCCATGCCAAGCGCTCATTACATGAGCGGCCTTGCTCTTCTGGCCACCGGCAAGTTCAAGGAGGCGAAGCCCCTGCTCGGCGCCGTGGTGGGGGTCAACGTGGAAGGTCTTTCGTTGGAGGATCCCGACCAAGTCGATGAAACCGTGCCGGGTGAGGAAGACGTTCAACCCGAGGGTAATGAATCCGAATAGAATCCTTTTTACCGTTCTCGCCCTCTGGGCCCTCTTCTTTTTGGGCGCCTGCGGGGGGGACGAAGCTCCTGCCGAAGAATCGGCCGCCCCCGAGGAACCCAAGCCTGAGGAGCAGGCCGCTGCTGAGGAAACGCTCGAACCCGAGCCAGAGCCAGTGGTCATACCCAACCCCAATGGAGTCTACGTGCCCACCGGGCAACTGCATAACGATAAGCCCGTGTACGCCAACGGAGAAGGGTTCTTCATGTGGACTAACGGCTCGATCTGGAAAATTTCCGATAAGGTTGGAGGAGGGCGCACCGTCAGTACCGGCAAAGCCGGGATCAACGACGAGTGGTCCAAGGGCACAGCCCGCTTCTACCCGGACAAGGCCAACGAGCAGGATGCTCTTTTCCGCTTGGCCGTCGCCTACCAGGGGGCTCAGGACGACAACCCCAACGCCATTCGTCTTTTCGAGAGGTTCGTCCAAAAGTTTCCCGACCATGCCGAGGTGCCTGCCGCCTACTTGAGCCTGGGAGACCTCGCCATCAGTGAGGTCAAGCAGGACGAGCAACCGAGCTTCTCTCAGATTTCCAAGGCCCGCCAGAGCTATGCCTTGGTCCGTGAGAAAAGCCAGCAAATACGCCTTCTCACGGATGCGACTTTCAACGAGGGCGGACTTCTCGAGCGGGTAGCGGGAAACCCCGAGGGACTGGTCGACCACATGCTGGGTTTCGACAAAAACCAGGACGACGTCCTGCAGTCGGCCGAGTTCTCCGCCGCCCGGGCCGAGCTTAACGCGACCAGCGGCACTCTTTCCGACTACGATATCAACTCGGACAAGTCCATCGACTATGAGGAACTCTTCAATTTTTGCGAGGCCCTTTGCTATTCCCAGATGGAAGCCCTTTACCGCGACTACAATGAGAAGTACGGTGATTCCGAGGGAGCCCGCGTATCCGAGGCAACGCAGTATATCGGCCTTGCCTGTGAAAAGCAGGGGCGACCCTCCGAGATGCTCAAGATATACTATAAGGATATCGAGAAGTTCGGTAACGACCCCAATAACGTCGGGGTGGACGGCATTCTCAAGAAGTACGCCGACAAATACAAGCAATACGACGACCTTTACGGGCAGACCCTCGATCTGCTCGAGAAGGTTCAGACCCCGAGCGCCGCCGTAAGCTTCGAATACACCAACCGCAAGGGCGTCCAAGAAACCATCTCCGGTACGGTAAAGGAAATTCTCGAGGATAGGAGGAAACTCCTCCCTTGGCTCTCTGCATCCTTCAAGGGGA
>Ga0160422_10000220_pt1 | contig 32801 bp, 37 predicted proteins | sample Fk160mmetaG_FD_108192 | JGI IMG/M metagenome (GOLD analysis project Ga0160422, IMG submission 108192) | Marine microbial communities from the Central Pacific Ocean - Fk160115 60m metaG | ecosystem: Environmental > Aquatic > Marine > Oceanic > Photic zone | place: The Central Pacific Ocean...
CGGAAGAACGTCTATCACCACCACACTGACCCGCCCCTTCAGGTTCTGGGTGTTTGCGATCGAGCCGCCTCCCTTGTTGCTGCTCTTGGTCTCGATCTCGGTCCCGGGAAGTCCGCCGTTGTGCTTACCCATGTTGCTGTTCGCAAAAAGGAACTGCTTGACCGCGTTTTCCACCTGAGACTGCCGACTGCGGACGGAGTTCTGGGAAGCGGCGAGGGAGGAGCTCTCGGAAACGTCAATGGTAATGAGGTCACCCACGGCATAAGCCCTCTTGCCTACGAAAAGCCCCTTCTGGGAATTGGTGCTCTTCATCCACAGGGATACCGCCTGAAGGGCGGGAGCGGACGAAAAAGCCAGGAACAACAAGGAAAGCAAGATTGATTTAGACATGTTAGAGATGCACTTTTACGCTGTTTTGGTTAAGGACCTTGGCGGGAAACTCCTTCTTGGAGGAAAGGTTCTTGATCGTCACGATCCCGCCTTCCACTCCATCTTCAAGGGCCATCCCCTTCATGGTCACGTAAATGCCGTTACCCGAGGCGAAGACGTCGACGACCTGGCCTTTCCTGACGAGGACGACCTTGGACAGGTTGTTCCATTTCAGCGGGCTGTTCGCCTTCAGTCCGGAGCCAAGCTGGTAGCCGGAGAGACGGGAGTTTGCGGGGACCGAACCAGCGTGCTGCTTGAGAACGTCTACGAGACGAGTGGAAAGATTGGAGGGATCGAGGCGGGTTCCCCTGGCGAGGGGAGACTTGGAATAGAAAACCTCGACGTAATGAGCCAGACGGATGGGCTCGGCAAAGCGCCCGATCTCCTTGCCCTGATCCCAGATGCTGAAGCGCACGAAGGTACTGGGAGTAAGCTCGTCAGGGGAACAGTCCTTGATCTTGAGCATGAAACTGGGGCTCGAAGAGATACTCTTCCATTCACGCGTCAAGAAGGCGGAAACGGTCCCGCTTACCTGGAAGCGGTGGGCAAGCGCCTCCCCCAGGCGCTTCTCGACAACGTTACGGTCGAGCACGATGGGGGCCGAGGCCATGAGGGCCTTCTCGGCACGAGGGAGAGTGGGATGAGGAGAAATCAGGGCGGAAGATTTTACCACGTAGCGTACGCCCGCAGGACGCGGAGCAACCTCCAGAGGATCAAGGAAACGACCAACGTCGGCCGTCGCCACAAGGACGGGAACAAGGAGGAAGAAGGTAAAAAAGGACCGCATCCCTACCTCTTCAATTGGTTGACCCGGGCCAACATGTCGTCCGAAGTCTGGATGGACTTCGAGTTAATCTCGTAGGCGCGCTGGGCGATGATCATGTTGACCATCTCCTCAACCACGTTGACGTTGGACATTTCAAGGTATCCTTGCTGCAGGACGCCAAAGCCGTTTTCACCGGGAGCGCCAATCTCGGGAGCCCCGCTGGCCTCGGTCTCGATAAAGAGGTTGCCGCCCATGGCCTTGAGACCGGCTGGATTAGGAAAACGAACCAGCTCGAGCTGACCGATAATCTGGGTGCCGTCCGCAGTCTCCACCGAGACCTCTCCGGTAGGGGAGACGAAAACGTTGGTGACTTCCGGGTCAATCTGAAGGCCAGCGGCCAAGGGAAGGGCGTCGGCCGTAGTGATCTGACCATCAGGACCCACCTTGAAGGCGCCGTCCCGGGTATAGGCTTCGGTGCCGTCGGGGCGCTCGACCTGGAAAAAACCGATGCCGTCTATGGCAACGTCCATTTTCTCGCTCGTTTGGGTAAGCTGCCCTTGGGTAAAGATCTTGGCCGTGGAAACGACCTTGGTACCATTGCCCATCTCGACCCCGGTCGGGATTACGTTACCGGCCCCGGTCTGGCCTCCCGCTTGACGTGGGTTTTGGTAAAGAAGATCCTGAAACTCGATCTTGTTCTTCTTGTACCCCGTGGTATTGACGTTGGCAATGTTGTTGGAGATGACGTTCAGGTTGAGCTGCTGAGCCTGCATCCCGGTCGCGCCAGAATAGAGTGATAGATTCATGGGTCAGGTTGGATGGTTAAGGTTATTGAGTCTGGCCTAGCGTGCCGATGGCCTTGCCGATGTTCTGGTCGAAGGTCTGGATCATCTTCTGGTTGGCCTCATGGGCTCGGGAAACCTCGATCAGCCCGATCATTTCCTCAATAGCGGAAACGTTGCTGTTCTCCAGGTAGCCCTGCATGATGGTGAATTGCTCTTGCTCGGCGGGCTCGGGTTCGGTATCGGCCTCCTTGGCGACGAAGCCTCCTCCCACCTTCTGAAGATCGAGGAGTGGATTCTCGAAGACGAAAACCCCGACCTGTCCGACGTTTTCCCCGTTCTGAAAAATCTGACCTTCCTTGTCCACGGTAAGGTCTCCGCCCCCAGGCACGGTCTGGATGGGGGCTCCCCCGACGTCCGCAAACTGGTGGCCCATGCTGTTGACCAGCTCGCCGTCGGCATTGACGTAGAACTGACCATCCCGGGTATAGACGGAATCGCCATTCTCGTTGAGCAGGGCGAAAAAGCCTTCTCCGCGAAGGGCCAGATCCATCGGGTTGTTGGTTTCGCGCAACTCGCCTTCATGGTAATCCACCTGGTTTTTCATCACGGGAAAAGAGCCCGGCATCTCGTTCTTGAGCTTGTCATGGGTGCTCCTGGCAATCTCGCCACCCTCGACCGCCTCGAAGCTCACGGCGACCTTCTTGAAGCCAGCGACGTGACTGGCGGCTATGTTGTTGGCAATGACGTTCTGGTACTGCTCAAGGCCGCGGAGGGCCGATGCGTTCTCATAAAGCGATAGATTCACACGAGTGTGAAAGCAAAAAACGCGCCAGAAGATAAAAGAAAGAGCCCAAGAAGACCCAACCGAGGGAAAATCAGGGGGGTCAGTACTGGCAGGATATCTCGAGCAGCTTGCCGTCGGGCAAATGCACGACTATCCGTGAAGGCCTGCCGTCGGTCGAAACGACCTCGACCTTGGGGGCATTGGCCTGGTCGTAAATGACCTCTACCTGCTCCTCCTGACCGTCCTGGGGTGCGGTGCCCTGGGACTGAACCTGCTTGGGATCATCCTGGAGGTAGGACCGAAACTGATCGTCCTCCTGCTTAAGCCCCTCCGCAAGGGAGGAATCACCACGACCTGTCAGGTAACTTTCCATAAGTAAAAATCTTAAAAGCAATTCCCATACCTAAAGTAAGCTCACTTGAATTGCTTCAAATCCTCCTTACTCATGTCGAGCACAAGACTAAGCTCAACTCGGCGGTTTTTTGCGGGTTGGTTAGGATAGCGCCTCTGATTGGGTTTGGTAGAGCCATGACCGGTGATGCGCTCGAGTTTCTCGCTTAGCTCGCCACCCGAGTAGTGGATCAAGGCATCGGTCACCTCCGTCCCCTGAGCGAGGGACATGTCCCATTCGCTTACCTCGGGATTCTTGCCTCTACCTTGGCTCAGATGATTGGAATGAGAATCGACCCGGAAGACGAGGACGTGCTGGGAGAGCAGCCAGGACATCCTCTGCATAACCTTCTTGCCATGGTCGGTTAGCTTGGAGTCCGAGTCCTCGAAGAGAGGCTTCTCATCCCCGTAAAAGAGGGTAACCTTGATCCCATCCGTGGTTGCTTCGATCTGGATCGTCTCGTCATCTATCTCATGGAGCCTCAAGCGCTTATACCAGTCTTGAGCGATACGGTGAAGAACGTCTATATCGATCGAGGTGGTGTCGTCCGTATTGCGCATCGTTGTATCCGAACGCCCAACAATCTGGTCCACCATGCTACCGGGACGAGCGTCTTTTTGCTCGACGGGAGTGGACTTAGGCACGCCCGCCATGTAAGGATCACGAAAAAAGCGGGTCGTTGCGATAATCACTTCTTCGTCCTGAGAAAGAATCCACAAGACCAGAAAAAGCGACATCATCCCGGTTACGAAATCAGCGTAGGCAACCTTCCAGGCCCCGGCATGGGCGGCCGCCTTTTTCCTGCGCAGAACAAACCTGGATAAAGCCCGTTTCACGTACGCCCGTCCTTCGGCTAGGCGCCCTTAGCGGCGTCCTTGCACTTCTCCTCAAGTTCATCGGCCGTCGGCTGGATCGACTTGTCGAGTGAACGACGCCCGATCTCTACCGCCATGATCGGAGAAAGCCCGGTGGCGAAACCGGAAACCGACCGTTGCACGATGTGATAGTAGAGAAACTCCTGGGTCTGATTGAGGGTGATGAGTTGCGTCAGGGGCACCCCAACGCCATAAGCGAGGAAGATACCGAGGAAAGTCCCACTAAGAGCAGCCGCAACCTTGTAACCGACGGACTCCGGATCCTCGAGGTTGGACATCGTGTTGATGATGCCCAGTACCGCCGCAACGATACCTACGCCGGGCAAGGCGTCGGCAATCATCGCAATCGCCTTGACTGAGCGACCGGCTTCCGCTTCGCGACTGGAAAGTTCAGCCTGCAGGATGCCTCCGATCTCGGCTGGCTTGCATCGACCATCCACGATAGGCCTAAGGGAGTTGCAAAGGAACTCGACGAGGCCGGGATCATTGAGAAAGGATGGATACTTGGTGAAAATGGAACTGTTTTCCGGGTCACTCACGTGTTCATCGAGGGCTGGTGTGCCCTTACGCCTGCCGAGCATGAACAACTCGTAAAGAAGAACCAGCAGGTCGATAAACTTGCCCTGATTAGCGGCCCCCCCCTTGAAGGCCTTAAAAATATCGTCCTTGAGACCTAGGAGCACGCTCTTGGGACTCGAAACGACGAGGATGCCGAGACCAATACCGCAAATGATCATGATCTCACCTGCGTGCACCAGTGACCTTGGGGATCCGCCCGCAACCACGAACCCACCTATGCAAGAAACAAAAACGATAACAATACCTAGGGCGAGAAGCATGGCAAAAATTGGGTTTTAATTAAGATTTTGGAAATGGGTGCGCAAGGATAAGATGGAATGTGAAAGAATTTGACTGATTCGCCCTTCGGTCAAGCCAAAGATTTCCGCAATCTCGGAAAGTTTCAGTTCCTCGTAGTAGTAGAGAAGTAGGATTTTCTGTTGCTGATCGGGCAACTCCTTGATCCTGTCGCGGAGGAGCAAAACCCTCTCACGATTCTCCGTTTTGTCGAGGGCATTCTCCTCCGTGGGATCGGAAAGGGTTTCCGTGAGGCTGAGGCCCTCCCCTTCAGATTGCCCGTAATCAAAGGAAGAATCGATGGGAACGAAGGTGACCGGTTGAGTTTCCTTGAGAAGCTTTTGATACTCGCCGGGAGAGAGGGAAAGCTCATTTCTTATCTCCTCCATGCTGGGCGGACGCTTGTCACGGGCTTCAAGTTCGGCAATGGTTGCCTGAAGGGACCTTGCCTTGGCCCGGTTGGCCCGAGGAAGAGAGTCGATGCGCCTCAATTCGTCCAGCAGGGCTCCACGGATCCTGAGGGCCGCGTAATTGCCGAAGGCCTTGCCCTTGGAGGGATCAAACTGGTTGACCGAGACTACCAGGGCCTTGGCTCCGATGCCATACATATCCTCCATCTCGTAGGAATCGGGAAAATGATGGCGCATGCGGGATACGATCGACTTGACCAAGGGAAGATAGTCCTCGATCAGTCTCTCGCGATCCTTTTCGCTGGTCATGGCCTTGCGGTAGCGCTCGGCCGCCTGCTTCATGCGATCGAGATCCTTCTTGCGACCGACCGGACCGCCGGTCGACTCCTTTGCCAAGGGAACACTCACCTATCGTCCTCCATTCAAGCCTGTGCCTCCACGATGGGTTTGTTGGGGTTAGCCACGGCCTCCGTCATTTGGTCGGCGGTGATCTTCTCTTGGGCTTGCACCTCGTCGTTGTCCCGCTTGGGATCTTCCGCAGTCGTTTGCGCGACAGGCTCACCGGGTTCGGCCCTGTTGACCACACTCCTGAGAGCGAAACCGAGCAAAGCGCGACCGGACAGGGCGATCAGCAAGCACCCCACAGCCCCATGAAAGAGGGCCATGGAAGGATCGCGATGAATAAACAAAGCGAGAAAAAAGAACAACGCGAATCCACAAAAACCGCAGATGCAGAAAAAGTATTTGGCAAAGTCGTTCATTCAATCAGGCTCTCCGGTAGGATTCGAATCCCCGAGAGTAAAGTTCCTCCGGGAAAGTCCTGGCAATCATCTGGTTAAGAACACTAGTGGTAAAGTCTCCCGTCACGTTCTGCCCGTTGCATATACAAAGGGGAGCGAGCCCTGAGTGCAGGATGATGGGCCACAGTTTGGTTGAGTTCGACAACTCGTCGAAATGGGTAAAGGCGAGGTGAGTGGCGCCGAGATGCTTCCCCGAACTTATGTTCTTTAGCAGCACCTGGCGATCATAGGCCCCGTTCAGGACCAGAACCCGCGTAGTTACTTCCAGTTGATCAAGGGTCTCCTTGGTTTCGACCCAGTCGTCGATATGGGAAAGGGAAAGGCCCGGAAAGTCGAGATAAAGAGGACTATTCTCGCCGATCTGAGGAATATTGCCGGGTTCACGGAAAAGCGTGACACCAACCACTTCGCAAAAGATCCGCAGGGCGTCGTCGGGGTTGGGAATACCGTTCTCGACCTTGAGCACGTGCGGGGTCCGCTTGTTCATGAAGACTTCGTGGGCCAAGAACTTGCAGAGGGTGGTCGTCTTTCCCACTCCGGGGGCTCCGATCAAGGCAATCCGGTCAGTAGTCGGTACGACTTGGGTAGAACGAAAACGATCCGATAGCCCTATGGTGATTTCCTTAAGGGCGTCGGCGAGCGGCATCTCGCTAACACTCTGCCAGTTGGACCAAGACTTAATCTCGGAAAGCAGGGCCGCATCAAAGCCGGTCTTGGATAGGATGCGGGCCGTTTCCCCGGCAACCTCCGTCTCGGACTCAGATCCGTCCGCATAAGACGCTTCCTCAAGCTTCCTTGGGTCGGCAGGATCACCCGGAACCGCCTCATCCACGGGGACGGACTCTTCCGTGCCGGATTCGGGCACGGAGTCCAGGGCGGCAACTGCGTCGGCTTCTTCAGTCGTCGATTCAGGACCGGGCACTTCCGCAATCACTTCCAGCTTGGGCGAGGAAATAAAGCGCTTCAACCCTTCCCCTCCGACTTGCTTGACGGAAAGAACACGAGCATCCTCGCCCAATTTTTCACGGATGACCCGTACCGCCTCCTCGGCAGAACGAACCACCAGCCTGAATTTCTTCCCTGCCTTGTTATCGACGTTGTCTTCGGCTAAAGCGCTCATCACTCAAATCGGGCTCAGACGGCTACCGCGGCCTCCTCCGCGGGAGGAGGAGCTTCCTGTTCCTGCTCCTCCATTGCAGCCATGATTTCATCGGGAAGGGATTGTTCGGAAAGGGCAATGGCCCCAAAGGGTTCTATCTGCGTTTCACTGGGGAGTTCCTGGTAGGCCAGAACGACCAATTGCGGATAAGAGGGCTCCATAAAGCGCCTGAAGGCGAGCCTGAGCTCGGAAGTCGTGACGATTACCGGCGTAAGGCCCTTTTCGGTCATTTCCTTTATCTTGGGCTCGATCTCGGCGATGATGCCCTCGGTCAGGGAGGGGTCCATAACCAAGCCCACGTCGAACTGGCTTCTCTTGACCCTACTGATCAAGGTCTGCTCGAGCCGGGGCTCCAGGGTCATGGCCAGCAGCTTGTCCGGCTCGACCTCGAATTCCTTCACGAAATACATACCCAAACGCTTGCGCGCCTGCTCGGAGAGATCATCCGGGTTCTTAGTCAGTGGAGCCATATCGGCAATGGTTTCCAGGATAAGAGTGAGGTTTTTGATCGAAATACGCTCCCTGAGTAAATTTTGCAGGGTCCGCTGGATAATGCCTACGTTGACCAAGTCGGGTAACAATTCGCTGACCAAGGTCGGATTCCTGTCCTTGATCAGGTCAAGGAGCCTTTGCGTCCCTTCGCGCTCGAGAATCAGGTAAGCCATTCTCTTGAGGACGTCGGAAAGGTGGGTCACGAGTACGGATGAGGGATCGACCACGGTGCAGCCTTCCACTTCCGCGTTGCGCCTCTCCTCCTCCGGCACCCACATAGCCTGTATTCCGAAAACCGGCTCGATAGTGGGAATGCCGTTGAGCTTGCCGGCATCGCCTCCGCCCATACTCATGGCGAGCATGCGGTCCGGGATGATGGTGGAACGCACGATTTCCTTGCCCCGCATCATGAAACGATACTCGTTCGGTTCCAACTCGATATTGTCGCGAACCCCGATAGTAGGCAAAAGCATACCCATTTCCTTGGCGAAATTGGTCCGTGCCCCGGTTATCCTCTCCAGCAAGTCCCCGCCTTTCTTCTTGTCCGCGAGAACCAGAAGTCCATAACCCATCTCAAGGCCAAAGACCTCCTGCTCGATAGCGCTCTCCATGGGGGAAAGCTGTGGAGCTCCCTCCTCTCCAGGACCGGCGGCTTGACCACCATCCTCCTGGGAACGATTTCCAGCGGCATGGGACAAGGCAGGGTGATCGGTCGAGCCGATCTCCTCGAGAAGAGCGGGGTCTGCCTCGCCTTTTTTCTTGAAGAAATAGGCCGTGGCGAAGCAACCCATGGAGAGAAGGAAGAAGGGCCAGAAGGTCTCGTCCAGGAAGAAGGCGAACAACAGGAGCATGGCCCCGGAAATCGCAACGGCCTTGGGGTATACCGTCAGTTGCCTACCCACGAATTCCCCGAGATCCGCCTCCTCTGAGGAACGAGTGACCAGGATACCGGCCGCGATGGAGACGATAATGGCCGGGATCTGAGTGACGAGACCGTCCCCGATTGAAAGAATGGTGTAGGTCTGGAGAGCCTCGGCCATAGCCAGGTCACGCTGGAAATAGCCGATAAGGATACCACCGATCACGTTAACCACGGTAATGAAAATACCGGCAATGGCATCACCGCGAACGAATTTGCTGGCACCGTCCATGGATCCGTAGAAATCGGCATCCTTTTGGATTTTCTCCCGCTTGGCGAGTGCCTGAGCCTCGGTGATGACGCCCGAGTTCATCTCCGCATCGATCGACATTTGCTTCCCGGGCATGGCATCGAGGGTAAAACGGGCGGTTACCTCCGCAATCCGTCCCGCGCCCTTGGTAATGACCACGAAATTGATGATCACCAAGATCAGGAAAATGACGGCCCCGACGACGTAGTTCCCGCCAACGACGAAGGTCCCGAAGGACTGGATCACCGAGCCTGCGTCGCCATCAAGCAGGATCAAGCGGGTAGAGGCCACGTTAAGACCGAGGCGGTACAGGGTAACGGCAAGAAGAATGGTCGGGAAAACGGAAAACTCAGGTGGTTCCTTGACGTAGATGACCGTGAGAAGGATGAGGAGGGAAATAGCGATGCTGAAGACCAGCAAAACGCTGAGGACGTCCTTGTGAACCGGAACTACGAGCAGAAGAACAGCCCCAAAGAGGCCAAATACGAAACCGAGGTCGGAATTTCCTCCGAACCGCGCGAAAGCGTGCTTTACCCTGCTTAGGAAATCAGTCATAAGAACTTAAGCGGCAAAGGGTTTAGCCAAAAGCCTACGGGCCTTTAGGCGGTGGAAGTAATAGGCGTGAGTCTTGTAGACCAAGGCCAGAATCTCGGCAACCACTTGATAAAGCTCAAGCGGAATCGGGCTTCCGACCTTGCCGATCGCAAAGAGGGTTTGAGCCACGGGTTTGTTCTCTACCATGGGCACTTCGTGCTCTGCTGCTATGATTTTAATTCTTCTGGCCAAGAGGTTTTCTCCTTTCGCGACTACTACAGGAGCAAGATCCGTGCCTTTTTCATATCGAAGAGCAACCGCGTAGTGCGTGGGGTTCGTTACGACCACGTCCGCAGTAGCCACGTCGGTGGCTCCCTGACCACCCAATAACTCCATCGCCTTCTTTCTTTGAGCCGATTTCACCTCTGGTGAAACTTCCTTGCTCTTTCTCTCTTCCTTGACCTCCTCCTTGGTCATCTTCATGTCGTCGTCGTGCTCCTTCTTCTTGATCATGAAGTTGATAATGGCCACGATCAGGAGCAGAAGGACGAGGATGGCGAACATCACTACGAAAAGCTTATAAATGAACTGGGGGAGGTGCTTGATATCGACCACAGCATAAAAGATCGGGTCGTCCAAGAAAATCAGAAGAGTAATCCAGACCACCGACCCAATGGCTAAAAATTTCAGAAAATCAACCAGAAATGCCTTCAAAGCCTTGGTACCGAAGACTCTTTTGGCACCATTGATAGGATTCATTTTGTCAAACTTGGGCTCGATGGCCTTGGGAGTAAAGCGAAAGCCCGTCTGCAAGCCCTCTGCAATGAAGGATGCGAAAAAACAGGCTACGAGCAGAGGTAGAACAATCAAGGCCATGGCAAAGTAGGAATGCGTCATGGTGTGGGCAACGCCCTCTTGCGTCGCCGTGATCGAATCGAGATTCTCAAAGAGGGAGCGCGTAAACTCCACAAGGTCCAAAGCCCTAGAGGGCGCCCAAAATAGAATCACCAACAACCCGGCCAGAAGGGTCATGGTCATCCCTATTTCGGGAGCCTTGGCGAAATTACCCTTTGCTCTTGCCTCGGAAAGTTTCTTTTCGGTCGGAGGTTCGGTCTTCGAGCTCTTGTCTACGTCGGCCATATTTTTCCGTCAACCGGGCTGAATGATGTCGAGCATCACCTCTACGGAGCGACGGCTGTTTTCAAGGATATATGATGAGATCAGAAGAATCGAGGATACCAGAAGGACGAGACCCGAGAGGATACGGATGGCAAAACTGGTCATGAAGACGTTCATCTTGGGAACCGCCTTGCCGAGTACGGCAAAGGATACGTTGATGAGAAAATTCAATCCAATAAAAGGAGCCGCCATCAAGGTCCCGATCACAAACACGTGGGCTACCTCACGGACGAATTCCACCATAGGGCTGGCCTTCAGAAAAAAACTGCCGATGGGCAGGATATCAAAGCTCATGATGAAGGCCTTGAGCACGTCGTAGTGAATCCCCGCAACGAAGAAGATCAAAAGGGCGAAATAGTAAAGCAAGGTGGTAATGGTCGCGTTGTTGGCACCAAGCAGGGGATTCATGCTGTTACTTGCCATCAAGCCGATCTCGTAGGAGATCAGATGACCGGCCAACTCGACTGCAAAGAATACCATCCGTACCGTCATGGCGAGCAACAACCCTATGCAGACCTCGTTCATGGCCAGCAAGATAGCTCCCGCAAAATGAGTTGCGATCCCCAAGTCAGCCGGCACTAGGGGATTAATGAGAATGGAGAGAAGAAGTCCAAACCCAACCCGGATCTTTACCGGGATCATCTGCCCGGCAAAAAGAGGGATCCCCAGAAAAAAAGCACCCGTCCTTAGAAAGACAAGCACCCAAACGATGATCTCCCCGGCATAGATGGTCATTGAGCCATGGAAGGAATCATGTTGATCATAGATGTGCAGAACTCGGTCAAAGTCTTAAGAATAAAATTTGCCGAGAAGACAATGGCTAGAGAAACACAAACAAGCTTAGGCACGAAGGTGAGGGTTTGTTCCTGCAGGCTCGTGATGGACTGAATGAAACTGACCAGCAACCCCACAACGGTCGCGGTCCCCAGGATAGGAATGGCAAGGATCAGACCAGTCTGTAGCAGGTTCCTCATGATATCCACCGCCAACTCCATCGTCATGACTCGATTCCTTTCCTAGGCTATGTTGAAACTGCTGACCAAAGACTGCACGACCAGGTACCACCCATCCACCAGGACGAAAAGAAGTAGCTTGAACGGCATCGATATGACGACCGGAGGCATCATCATCATCCCCATCGACATAAGGGAGGAGGCGACGATGAAATCCACGATGATAAAGGGGATGAAGATCAGGAAACCCATCTGGAATGCGGTCCTGAGCTCACTGAGAACGAAGGAGGGAACGACTATGCTCAAGGGAAGTTCGTCGCGGGTCATCGCCCCCTGCCGGGAAATCTCGAGAAAGAACTGGGCGTCTTCCTGCCGGGTCTGGTTCATCATGAAATCCTTCATGTGGGCGGTAGCAACCATTAGGGCGTCGCTTGACTTCATGGTGTCCGCCATGTAGGGCGTGACGGCATCGTCATAGATCTTGTTCCAGACCGGGCCCATCACGAAAAAGGTAAGGAAGAGGGCGAGGCCCACGATAATCTGGCTGGAGGGAGCCGACTGTACTCCGATCGCATTCCTCACGAAGCCAAGAACCACCACGATACGGGTAAAACAGGTCATCATCATGATGATGGACGGCCCGAGCGTAAGAATGGTCATGGCAACCACCAACTGGATCGCCACCCCAAAATCTCCCTCGTCGTTGGATCCGGTCACGTCGATACGCAGACCGGGCGAACCGGTTCCGGTAGTCTGGGCGTCCGCGGACTGGGTTAGGGAAAGCAGGGTCAGAATGCCGAGCAAAGGCAAAAGAGACCTTAGGGTGAAAAACCTGCCCGTTTTGCGCTTCATCCCTCCTCCTTTTGACCGGAACTCGCTTGCTCCAGTTTGACCTGAAAGTCGCCCTCTGCCCCGGACAAGCGCGAAAGATAACTTATGGATCCCGGACTAACGCCTATCAGGTGCTTCTCGGCTCCGTACTGGGCCACAACCAAGAACTGCCTGCTTCCGAGCGAACAAGTATCGGCCACGACTATCTTCCCCTCGTTGGCCAAGGCCGAGCGGATTTTTCTCTTCCGAGTATAGTCGGTCAGGAAGTAGGCCCCGGCTCCAAGCAAGCCAAGAAAGGCCACCATCTGGACCAAGTGAAGGGCATAATCCCACTCCCCGGAAACGGCCCCGGGTGAAGACAGAAGGCAAAATGGCTCTAATGCCTGCATAGTTACTCATGCCCTCAACTTGCGACGAGCAGTTGAACGCATTGGCGATCAGGAGGGGGAATCAACGATTTCGGTAATTTTAAGTCCGAACTTATCGTCGACCACGACGACTTCGCCGTGAGCAATGAGCTTGCCGTTGACGAGCAAGCTAACCGGATCCTTGGCATTCTGCTTAAGCTGAATTTGCGCGCCCGGGCTTAGTTCGACCACTTCCCTCATGGGAAGTTCAGCAGTCCCAAGTTGGACGGTGACGTTTACCTTAACGTCCATGACGATATCCATTTTCTTACTATCCATGATTTTTTCCGATTAGTTTGACGGCATCTGCAATGCTTTCATTGACCTGAAAGGCCACCTGATCGCCTTCGAGACCGACTTCACCGATGAAACAGGTTCGGTTCTCGATGCGAAGCTTGGTATCCTCCAGAAGAGACGGGGACATCTCAATGACGTCGTCCACCTGTAGATTGGAGAGATCCCTGAGGGTAAGCTCAAAGGCATCCCATTCCACGGAAACGGCAACGGGAATCTCGTCGTAGATATCGTGCCAGCGGGGAGGCAGGGAGTCCTTCTTGTCGGTGCTCGCCGAAGCGGTCGCCAGAAGGCGGCTCACCACGGGCTCAAGAGTATAATAGGGAACGGCGATCCGCATGGGCCCGGAAACGTCGCCGAAGGACGCCTCCATGCTAAGGATCAGCATCATCGCGTCAGCAGGAGAAGTCTGGAGAAACTTGCCCGTGCTCTCGGTCCCGATGATCGATGGGTTTAGTTCCATCGTATTGTGCCACTGCTTGCACCACTCCTCTAGGATGATTTGATTGAAATCCTCCACCAGGGCCTTCTCGATATCGGTCAACCCTCGTTCTTCGGGATTGGTCGAACCGCGACCCCCGAGAATCCTATCCACCACGGTAGCTGAAAGGTGTGAATTAACGTCCAGCAGACAAACACCGTTAAGTTCCTGCAGCTTGAACATCGTGACACAGGAAGGATCCTTTATGGAATGGGTAAAGTTCGCATACAGGTCGGCGTTAAGATCTTCCAGCTCCAAGTTGAACTCGGTTCGAAGAAACATAGAGAGGTGACCGGCCAGGTAATAAACGAACTGCTCGGACTTGGTCTTGAGCTTGCTCAAGTCCGCATCCGAAAGCACAATGGGGTTCGTAAAGTCGTATTTCTTGACCTTTACGGCAGAAGGATCGGTCAGTTTCGTCCCGTCATGCAGGAAAATCGGACCGCCCAGACCATCGCTCTCGATCTCGCTTAAATCGAAGCTTTCGTCCGAAAAGTTTGGGTCGTTTTCCATGTCGGGCTAGGATCGGAACAAGTCTACTGCACCACGAACTGGGTAAAATAAATATTCCTTATCAAGTCGCTTTCACCACTGCGGTATTTCTTCAGAACGACGGAAAAACCCTTCTTGAGATCGACCCGGACACGCTCCTGAAAGCCGTCCAACTGAGCGTCCTCATAGGTATATTGCCCAAGGATGGACAGAGCCCTGTCTCGGAGCCTGTGCTCATTCACTTCGAGAACCTTCTCGAAGTCTCCCGCCAAGCCTTCAAGCTTGAGTTCGACGTTGATGTAGCGCGACTTGATGGGCCCACCCAAGTTGGTGATCAAACCGGTCAGATCATAAGACTTTTCCTCCCCCGATGGCTCCATGTCAAGAGGTTGCCCTCCTTCGGTAACCTGTTGGGTCTGAGCCTGCACGGGCTTGTTCATCTTGATGATGACAAACATTGCTCCCACCGTAAGGGCCGGGGCAAGGATGATCGCGACCAGAGCGGGAAGGAGGCTGCCGCCACCCGACTTCTCGGGCGGGGAATCATTGTTTTCAGGAAGTTCGTCTAATTGAGCGGCGCACATGGCAAGTAGGAAGTAGGATGGTTAGTATGATCTAGCGTTTCAGGTTAACGGCTTCGGATAAAATCATGTCGGAAGTGGTAACCACCCGCGAACCGGCCTGAAAGGAGCGCTGGTGGGAAATCATTGAAGCGAATTCATTGGTCAGGTCGACGTTGGAAAGCTCAAGCGCGTATTGCCTGATTTTCCCGTTCGACCCGGTCGCGGGGACGAAATTGTCGAGTATCCCTGCCACGTTCTGCCCTGCGCGACCATTCGAGTAGAAGCCGTTCCCCACTCTCCTGAGGTACTGTGGAGAAAGGAAGTTGACGATCTTGATCTGGCCGACTCCCTTTACTACGTCCTTTTGCTGGACCTTGTCGTGCACGACTAGATTTACCTTGCCATCCTCCTCGACTCGGCGGGCAACGAGGCTCTCGGTATCGGCAACGGCCACAGTGAGGGCATTGTCGAGGCCTTGCAGTTGATACCTGTACTGGTCTCGCGTCACGACAAAGCCTTGATTCGTAGCCTCAAAGGCACCCGCTCGGGTATAAAAAAGCTCACCCGTGACCGGATCCGCCAGCTCGAAGAAGCCACCCGCATTGGGGAGGGCCTCGCCCTGAATTGCCAAATCCAAGTCAAGCCCGGTCACCTCTACGGTACCCTGGTTGAAATCAGATGATATGGAACTGACGTGTACACCCGTTCCGTGTTGCTGAATGTTGTTACTGGGCTCGCCATCGGCGCCGGACTCCGCATCATTCAGATGAAGGTAGAAATTATCGGAATAATTGGCTCTGGAGGCCTTGTAGCCCAAGGAGTTGACGTTGGCGATATTGTTGCCGAGAACCTGAAGACCCTGCGTCAGGCTCTTGAGGGCGGTGATTCCGTTGTGAAGAGAGGGAATCATGGCAACTAGCCTTGCGGAAGGCTCACGCGGACGATGTCCTTTGGATCGTATCCCTTGCCGGAAACGAGAACGGAAATCTTACCATCCTCGGATTTCTCCACCGACTCGACCAAACCGGACACCTCGGTTCCCTCGCTCGAAATGGAAACGAGGCGCCCGAGATAAGCTTGGGCAACCATGTCCTTCTGGGAGTCGGCGAAGCTCTCGAATCCCTTCGTAAACTGTTGCATCTGCTCGAGCGAGGCAATGTTGGCCATCTGTGAAATGAACTCCGTATCCTTCATCGGTTCCAAGGGATCCTGGTTGCTGATCTGACTGGTCAGCAATTGGAGGAAGTCGTCCATCTGCATGTAACTGCCGCTACGGTCCGACTGCTCGGCAAGTCCGGAAGACCGGGGGTTCTGGTTCGATTGGGCGGCTGCTATGGCTTCTATCATGGCTATACGATTCAGGCGGCACGAGAAAAGTGCTCATCCATCTCCTTGTAGTTGTTGAAAACGTTGATTTGAGTATCCTTGACGGATTTTTCGCTCAAGGCGCCGGAGAGGGCTTCCTTGGTGAGTCCGAGCATCTCGAGAGAGTCGGGATCCGAACAAATCAAACAAATGGAAAGCTTCCCCCCGGACTTCTCCAAGCGGACGCCGAGTTTGGCTTTGTTCGGAAGATCGATGGCAAAACGGACGACTTTCTTGGCGTGCTTATCCACGTAGGAGATCCGTGGCGTCACCGATTTGGTAAGAAACCTAAGGAAACTACGGGCCTGAGGCGACTGGGAGGGCTCGCTCGAGGAGCGTCCCTCAAGGACTTGAAAATCCTGCTCTGACTGTCCGGTTTCCATCTTTCGTAGGGTAGAAGCATTTTTTGCGCCACGCCGTCCGCCATTCCTCTTCCGACCATCCTTCGCATCCGGATCTAGAGTAATTTTATCCCTTGAGTCATCCTCCGCGTGGGGAAGGCTCTTGGGCAGATTCCGCAAGTTCTTGCCCAAGCGGACCGGAGAGGCTTTCTCAGGAACAACGGTTGCGGGCATCTTGACGCCCCCAGAACTCGTCAAGGCGGCAGCGATCCTTGAGCGGGCAAGCTTCGAACTGGACAAGCCGTGAGCGCCCTGAGTCGAGGGACGGGCAAGTGGTCCCTTGGCCCGATCGCTCGTCTTGCCGCTGGCGGGCCTGAGCGTCCCGGACCCAGGCTCAGGAGCAGTAGAAACTGCTTTCCCGCCTCCCTTGGCAGCGGACGGGTTGTTGCCCTTTCCGGCAACGGGTTTGCCTCCATCCTTGCCTCGGGGAAGGTTCTTGACCTTGGAATCAAAGCTTTGGTCCACTTTTTCCGGCAACCAGAAGGAACCGTTCCTGCCAATCGCCTGATGAGCGGGAGCGGGAGCAGAAGGCGCATTGACCTGCGGTCCTATGGAATTGAGTGACATGCGCCGAAAAAAAATCAGTTCGAGCTGGGAGCCTACAGGTCAAGTCCCGGAACGGCCTCGTCTAGATCCAAGCTGGGCAGCAAGCCCCTGTCCCGCATGGCAAGGGCATCGGCAAGCTCGATCAAGGCATCCTCGTCGCTGTTGAGCATGAAGGCGATAATAGGCGCCTTGTCCTCGGACTTGAGCATCTCGAAAATGGTCAAGGCTTCCTCAAACCTTCTCTTTTGGCGCCAGTTCTGGATTTCCATGCTCGCGACCTCGGGCCCCATCTCGACCCATCTCTTGGAGGTATCCCTGTATTCCTTTTCCTTGGCTTCACTCAGTTCCTGACCCTGTTGAGACTCGAAGTCGGCCAACCGGGCGGAAAGATCGCTGCGGATCTGGTCCAGTTCCCTTTTCTGCTTCTCAAGGGCCTCGAGATCCATAGAGATGGCGGATTCCCGGGCATCGAGCTCGCTCTCGCGTTCGAGCAGTTTTTCCTTTAGGGCGACGAGCTCCTTGGAAAGCTGGTTCATGGAATGAGTCTCCGCGGGCGAATAGCTGGTGTCGTCGGCATCGAACTCGACGCTCGTGAACTCGGCTACGATTTCCGGTTTGGGCTTAAAGAGCGTGTCGTAGTTTACCCAGACCATTCCCACGGCGCAGACGAAGGAAAGCAAAACCGCTACCAGTACGATAAGGTTAGTATTATTCATAGTTTAATGGTTTAATTGCTGCTAGCTTTGTTAAAGACAAATCGGGCCCCGATAACATCGCCGAGTTCCCTCTCCTCCTTTTTGGACTCATGCTCGAGGTGCTCCTGCTTCTGCTTCTCCTTGAGCCTGAGGAGACTTTTGAAACTCGAGTCCGTCTCAAGGAACTGATTCCTCTTGAAATCCTCCACCCTCCTAGCTTCCTGCACCCTCGCATTAAGGTCGATGATCCGTTCCTTGGCATGGTTGATGGAGCGATTGTACGGCTCCTGCTCGCTTCCGGAAAAGCCAACGGTCCGGCGAACCCCGATCTCTTGCTTCAAGTCATCGAGAGCCCGATGCCCCTGATCGAGAAGCTTTTCGGATTCCTCCCTGTGGCGGATCGCAACGCCATATTCGGCTATCGCCTTGTCCTTGGCCATTTCCCGGAGGTGCAGAAGCGTCTCGAGCCTGAAAGTAAAAGCCTTCATGAGAAAATCCTGAAAAGCTGGGCAAACGCTTCTTCTCGCGACACCAGCCGATCGTAGGGCTGACGAAGAAAGTTTTCCAAGTGAGCGAACTTTTCAATCGCCCGGTCGATCTTGGGGTTGCTGTTCTTGACGTAGGCCCCGACGTTGATGAGATCCTCGTTTTGCCTGTAGAGGGAAAGCAGGTCGCGAGCATCGGAAATGGCCGCAATCTCTTCGGCCGAACATACGGCGCGATCCAGCCTACTTACGCTTCGCAGCACGTCCACGGCAGGAAAATGATTGGCGTTTGCGAGCTTTCGGCTCAGGACGATGTGCCCGTCCAAAAAACCTCTGACGGCATCAGCCACGGGCTCGTTCATATCGTCGCCCTCGACTAGGACCGTATAGATCGCGGTTATGGCGCCGCTTTCGCTCGCTCCGGTCCTCTCAAGAAGTTTGGGCAACATCGAGAAGACCGAGGGCACGTAACCGCGGGAAGCCGGTGGTTCGCCGGCTGCCAGGCCGATTTCACGCTGAGCCATGGCAAAGCGGGTTAGGGAATCCATCAGAAGAAGTACCTTGGAACCCTCGTCTCGAAAGCCTTCCGCCAAGGCGGTGGCCAGAATGGAAGCCCGAATCCTCATGGGGGCGGGTTGATCGGAAGTGGAAACGACGATGACCGACTTTGCCATGCCTTCAGGCCCAAGGTCGTTCTCAACGAACTCCCTAAGTTCCCGTCCCCGTTCTCCAACCAGAGAGATGACGTTCACGTCCGCCTCCGAGCCTCTGGCGACCATGCCGAGGAGAATCGATTTGCCAACGCCACTACCCGAGAAAATCCCGACCCGTTGCCCATTGCCAAGAGGAGAAAAGGTATCGATGGACTTAATGCCGGTGGCGAAGGGCTTGCTAATAAGAGAACGACTGAGCGGATTCGGAGGCTCAGCGTAAAAACCGTCCCTTTGCGGAGCCATCAGGGGTCCCTTGCCGTCGATTGGCCGCCCCATGCCGTCGATAATTCTACCGAGGAGAGATGGACCGTAGGGAACCTCGTTGGAGTTCCTCTTGGAGGAAACCTTGCAGCCCGGGTGAATCTGGTGAACGCTCTCCAAGGCCATGAGCAATACCGTATTTTCCCTAAACCCGACGACTTGGGCCTCGATCTTGTCGTCATGGCGATCCGAACTGATCGAGCAAACCTGCCCGATGCTGACTTCGGGGCCCTCGGACTCTATGATGAGACCGGTTACGCGTCGAACCGTACCTATCTTATCGAAAGTCCGTACCCCCCGGATGCCTTCCTCCATGAATGCGAAACGCTCTTCGAGTGAATCAATCATCGCCCTTGAGTTCTTCCTCCACCTTACGCAGTTTGGTGGAGATCCGTCCATCGAGCAGCCCGAACCTGCTTTTGATCTGGCAATCCCCGGAAACGAGGGAGGGGTCCTCGAAAAACTGTACGTTCGGATAACCGGCCAGCAGGGACTCGTCCCCGTCCAGGCCATCAAAGATACCGGCGATAGCGCTCGCAAACCCCTCTTCGGAAGATTCCGTCGACCCCTCTTCCTCTTCAGGCTGGGATTCGGCTCTGGCCATTGCCTTGAGTAGGGAAAGGTCCTGAGGGCAAAGGTATACTTCCAGCTTCTCCTCCTGCCCGGCGAACTCCGATACCATGCCCTTGACGATTCCCTCGATGGCCTCGCCATCCAGATTAACCTTGCCCAGCACCCGCTCGGCCAAGCCTACGATCAAGTCGGGAAGTCGGTTGTCGAGCTGGGAGACCACTTCCGTGGCCCTTTGATCGAGCTTGGCAAGCAACTCCTCTTGCCGCCTGGCGTAATCGTCACGCAACTTCTTGATCTCCGCCTGGTAGAATTCGGCAGCCTCCGCTTTTCCCCGCTCATAGGAGGAATGGGCCTTCGCTTCCGCCTGATCGGCGGGCAGGGACGGGTCTCCGCAAAAGGTTACGCTGAAACCCGAAGGAGCCTCGGGAAAGGAAATTGACTTATTGTACGACAACGTCGCTTCCTCCGGTATCAAGGATAATTTCCTCGTCTTCCTCGAGTTCGCGAACGATTTGTATGACACGATCCTGAGCGGCCTCGATCTCCGAGAGGCGCTTGGGTCCGAGGAAACTGAGCTGTTCTTCCAAGGCCTCCACCGCACGCTTGGACATGGTGGAATAGATGGCCTTCTTGAGCTCCGCGGAAGCATTCTTCAAAGCGATGATCAAATCGTCCTGATCAACCTCCTTGGTAATTTTCGAGATATCTCCGGCACTGAGGCGGATCAAGTCCTCGAAGCGGAACATCCGCTGCCTGATCGATCCACCCAGCTTGGGGTTTCTTTTCTCAATGCTCTTCAGAAGTTCCTTACCCTCCTCCTTGTCGAACCAGTTCAGAATATCGGCGGCGGACTTCACTCCGCCCGTCTTGATCCTGGGAGACTGGCCCTTCTTGCCCATTCTCGCGCCAAGGGTACCGGCTACAACCTCAATCTGGTCCATTGGGGTCGTCTCCATAGCCCCCACCCTCTCGACGACCTGCTCCTGAATGTTGGGCGGCATCATCTGAAGGACCTCGGACCCCTTGTCCGCGTCGACGTTCGCGAGAACGAAGGCGATTGTCTGGGGTTGCTCGAAACGAAGCACGTTGTAAATCTGGCCCGAATCCATTTCCTTGATGTCATCCATGAAATCAAGGTTGTCGCGGACGGGGGCTATCCGGTTCATCATGTTGTTGGCCTTGAAGTCGCCATGAGCCAACTCAAGGGTCTTCTGAGCGAAAACGAGGCCCCCCAAGTTCGAGTTCACGCTCGATTCGATGAGCTCGGAAAACTCGTCCAGCACGCAGTCCTTCATTTCTTGATCAATGATCGGAAAGTTACTGATCTCCTTGCAAATTGCCTCCGAATCCTTGGTGTCGAAGCGCTTGAGCAAGGTTGCCGATGCCTGGGGCCCGAGAGAAATCATGAGGAGAGCCAGCTTCTGGTGCCTCGACATTCTCGAGTAGCGATCAAAAGCTCCTTCTTCTTCTTCCGCTACTTCTTCCATTTTTCCAACTTCAGGATTCTTGCTTCAGGCAAATGAAAGGCTAAGGCTTCAGCTCGAGGAACCCGTCTCGAGGTATCTCCTGAGGGCGGTTCCAACGTTATCGGGCTTCTCCTGGATGAGATCATTGAGCAATTCTGGAGTCAATCCGCTCCCAAGGCTACGGGTTCCGGCAAGCAACTGCTGGTCGTCCTCATCCAGGACTTGTACTTCGGCCTCACTGGGCTTGAATTTCTTGAACATCCTCAGGAACACGATGAACATGATAATGGCAAGAAGCGGACCGAGCAGGCTCTTGAGGATCGGACCGTAGGTATCAATGAGTTGTTGCCACTGGCCGAGAGTCTGCCCCGCAGCCCCGAAAACTGAAGACTCCGTAAACTCTACCTCATGGATGGTCACCAAGTCATTAAGGTCGGTAGCGGAATCGAAGCGGGCACCTATCGCATTTATGACGGCATTCCTAATTTCTTCCACATCAGTGCGGGGAGTCTCACCCTTGGCGATAAACACGGCCGCGCTGCGGCCTTTGATCGCACCGGGTTCCTGTACCTCCTCGGTAACAGTCCGACTGATCTCAAAATCGGTGGTCTTGGACTCCCTCTTCTCCTCGCTTTCGGCCATGATCGGGTCCTGCATGGTGGCATCTTGGCTTACGTTAGGAACGTTGGCGCCCATGCCGGCCGCGTTGTTGCCCTGCTGAGTCTCGACGGTCTTGGCGTCGTCCTTATCGGTCGTGGTGGTTCTGGGTACCTGGCCCTCGGGGTCGAATTGCTCGTCCAGCTTCGTGGTGGACATGGTGTCGAGGTTAACGGAAACGCGCGCCACGACCTTGTCCTTCCCTCCGACGATTTTGGCAAGCATGGTCTCGATCTTTTCCTCCAGCCTTCTTTCCTGAGCCTGATAGGCTTTCATCATTTGGCCGGCTATACCTGCCGCCCCACCTGACTCACCCTCCTCGGAAAGCACGTTGCCCTGGTTGTCGAGAACCGAGACGTTGGACTTGTTTACGCCCTTTACGGCACGCGAAACGAGAAACTGGATGGCATTTACGTTGGACTTGTCGAGGGTATTGCCGCCCGTATCCACGTAGACCGACGCGCTTGGTCGGTCGTTGGGGTCCTCACTGAGCAAGAGATTATTCTCGGGCTTGACCACGAAAACCTTGGCCGAGCGGACCGAGTCCATCATCTGGATGGTACGGGCAAGCTCGCCTTGGATCGCCCGGGTATGGTTGGTCCTCTGGACAAAGTCACTGATACCGAAATTACCCTCGTCGAAAATCTCGAATCCGACGTCCCCGCTCTTGGGCAAGCCCTTCATGGCCAACTCCATCCGCATGGCGGCAAGGTTTTCCTCCGGGACAAGAATGGTATCGCCCGTCTCACCGTATTCGTACTGGATCTGATTGCTCTTCAAGACATCGATGACCTCGCCCATGTCCTTGGGGTCTCCCCCTCTGACCAAAGCGCGCATCTCGGTACTGCCGCCCGACCAGCTCAGGATCGCCGCGCTGACGACCACAATGCCGAGGAGAGCTGCACCCAGACCCAGTTTCTTGGAAGAGGGAAGCTCCGCCCACAATTGACTTAGTTTTTCAAATCTTTCTTTCATTTAGAGAAGTTGGAAAGGTGAATAGTTGCTTACACCCGCATCCTCATGAGCTCCTTGTAGGACTCCACGAGCTTGTTGCGGACCTCGATCATCAGGTTGAAGGCCACACCAGCTTCCTGGGACTTGACGACTGCCTCGTGAATATTGTCGGAGCGGCCAAGGATAAGGTCTTGGGTGGCGTTCTTGGAAATCTTCTTCTTCTGGTCTACGCCCTTGATGAAGTTCTCGAACATCTGAGCGAAACCCGGGGCGGTCACTCTCTCGGTCGGGGTAGTCTTGTCGATGGGGATGACCTCTACGCCATTGCCTACGCCATTGGAGAGGGGCGTGCCTATTCGTTGCCCCATCTCGGACGTTTGGGCGGCAAACCTGTCCATCTGGGCATTGGGCTGCATATTGGGATTCTGCGACAGCAGGTCACTCAGGCTGGGAAGTGATGATATTTCGTTCACGGCTGAATTTCGGGAATCTACCTGCCTATGGACATGGCTTGCTGAGCCATGCGGCGGGAAGTCTTTACTACGGTTAGGTTCGCTTCGTAGGCGCGGGATGCGCTTATCAAATCGATCATTTCACGGGAAACGTCCACATTGGGCATCTGAACCATGCCGTCCTCGTTGGCGTGGGGATGGCCGGGATTGAAGATCATCCTGCCCGGAGTCTGGTCGTTGTAGACGTCGGTAACGCGCACACCTTGGTAGAGGTTTTCGTCTACGTAGCCGGGAACCCTTCTCTCCGGGGTCTTTACGAATTCCTCGAAGACCACTTCCTTCCTCTGGTAGACTTTTCCGGTAGCATCCTGAGTGGTGTTGGAATTCGCAATGTTCTGGGCGATGATTTCGAGACGGATTTTTTCCGCGGAAAGGGCACTGCCGGTCGATTCTATGCCGGGTATGAGATTCATCGTCATGACTTCGCGTTACTCCTTAAAGGTCTATACTCTGCCCTTGATGGCCTTGTTAAGCTCCTTGATCGAGCCGCCCACGGCTCCACTGAGGTACTCGTAGTTGAGGGCGTTCCTGTTCATGGCCAGCATTTCCTCGTCGAGTTGAACCGTGTTGCCGTCCATTCGCACGGGCTTGGCCTGACGGTCCTCGGCGCTCCTCGGCAACAGGGCCTTGACTCTCCTGAAATCCTTGCGGTCCACGGCCCTCCTAAGCTCAACGGCAAAGGTCTTGGGAAGGTCCCTGCGCTTGAACCCGGGGGTCTCTACGTTGGCCAGATTATTGGATAGCGCCTCATGCCGCAAATGCGTGGCATCAAGGAGTTTCTTGGAGATCAGATAATTTTCCTGACTGTAGAGATTGTCGAGCAATTCGGCCATTTGGTCGATTTCAATGCAATCTTTGCGCCAATTTCGAAAGCTCGAACGGCAAGCCCTGCGAACCCCCTGTTCATCACCATCCGTATTTTTTTGAATTGATTCGGATTCCGGATTTCAGCGCAAATGGCAATTTTTTCCTAGCCTAGGTCGCTGATGGGGGAAATCTTTGTCTTTTGAGGCTTTTCATAAAGGCCAAAAAGTAGTTTGTTTAAAGCCCTCCACTCCATGAAACCCCCAAATTTTGAAAATTGCCAAGTTGCCCTCGACAAGGAAGGCTCCATGGCAAAGGTTTCGGAAGCCTTCTCCTCATGGGTCGGCATGGGAGCCGAGGAATTGGTGGGGGAGAATTTCCGAAGCTTCATCCTTTCTCTGGAAAGCAGCTGGGAGTCGATCATACCTCAGGGTTTTCACGAGCGCGATTTCGAGTGTTTCCTTCCACTGTCCCCGGAAGAACGCAACTCATCGGTCGGCATTTACTTCAACAGTTCCACCTACGAGCACAACGTGGTCCTCTCCCTATCCCCGGCCCTCGCTCCCCACGACACCCTGAAGAACGCCTTCATGGGCGACTTGATGAACGACCCCCGGGCACTCGCCAACACCTTGATCAGGCTGCAGAAGGCGGAGAGCAGGCTGTCCGACTACGTAAGCAATTTTCCCGGGATATTCTTCACTCAGCGCACGGACATGACCTTCAGCTACCTGTCCAATGGCATCAAGAGGCTGTTTCCTGATGAACACAAGGAATTCTCACGCAACGGGGGAATCTTCCTAAACAAGATTTTCGAGAAGGACCGTGAACATTTCCTTAACAAACTGAGCGCCAACAGCGGAGGGCGTGAAACCTTCAGCTTCTCCTACCGCATCAAGCTGCCCCAAACCGGGCAGGTCGTCTACCTCCTCGACGTCCGTACCCCCATCATCACTTCAACCCAAAAGCTCTTGGGTTATGATGGCGTCCTCATCGACATCACGCGTCAAGCGATAGCCGAACATCGCCTCTCCAACTCCGTCTGGCGTGAAGGACTGGCGACTCTGACCAATGGTCTGGTTCACGATTTCAGCAACCTCATGTCGGGAATCTACTCCATCAGCGAACTCTACCACGGCATGATGGAGAAGGACGACCCCATGGCCAACGGCATGGGGCAGATCAAGAAAAGCGCCATGCAGGCCCAGAAACTCGTCCGTAGGATCATTGACCTGCACCGCGAAAAGCCGGCCGCCCGGGCCATTCACGACCTCCGCCTGTTGCTCAAGGACCAGATGGACCTGGTAGGCATCATCATCCCCCGCAGCGCAAGGCTCCAGACGGACTTCGGTAAGGAATCGCTCCCTGCCTTCCTCGAGGAAACCGGTTTCCGCCAAGTCATCCTCAACTTGGCCATCAACGCCCGGGACGCCATCGAGCGCAAAGGGAAGATCAAGATTTCCATTACCAAGGTTGCCAAAGGCCAACCCATGATGAACGGTTCCTCGGGGGAAGCCAGAAAAGCCCCCGCAACAGGCGCCGTAATATCGCTTTCCGACGACGGTAGGGGAATTCCCAAGGAAATCGAGGATAAGTTGTTCGATCCCTTCTTCACGACCAAGGACTCGAGTTCCGGCTCGGGTTTTGGGCTATACAACACCAAGCTGTTCATGGAGGACCACAACGGAGAAATAGGTTTTTCAAGCAAAATAGGAGAAGGCAGCACTTTCTACCTTTTTCTTCCCCTCGCCATAGACGACGAGGACGATCCCTCCATGCGGACCAAGCGCATGCGCCGGGCGACGAGGGAATTCATCAAGACGAGGAAGACCTAGTCCTCTTTCCCGTCCTCCGGTCCCGTCAAGAGCCTGCCGTCCTCGTACCTGAGCACGGACCTAACCGTTCCTTCCGGGGAATGGAAAGTCATCTTGCCATGAAGCCTGCCGTTTCGGTAGTGAGCCTCCACCCAAGACCCATCGGGTGACTTCTTGATGCTTTTGCCCTCCAATTTACCGTCCGAAAACCGTTGGGAGGTAATGCCCCTCGTTGAATTACGCTCTACCCTACCGCTAAAGGGAACGGCCGCTCCCTTGACGCGGAGAACGGATTGATTCCCATCCTTCCGAAAAACGAACCCCTCCTCGAAACCGGACTGATTTCCTTCCCAATGATCAAAAGCTTCGGGATCGTCCTGCGGGCTCTCGACTCCGCAGGCAAACAAGAGGCAAAAGACAAGCCCAGTCGGAAAAAACGAAGCCTTGGATCGCGAAGTTCTCACTGCCTGAGGTAATCGGAAAATTCGTAAAGCTCGGGATCCCTAGTGAGGGTCTTACGCAAAAGCCTGCGAAGTTTCGAGCCCGCCCCATCATCACCGCCCTCCGCCTCGCCAGAACCCATTTCGTCATCGCCCCCGAGAAAGTCACCCATCCGAGACTCCAGTTCGTCTGGATCCATGCCCTCCTCAAGTTTCCGAACGACTTCCTCCATTGGCTCGTCCATGCGCTCGCCCGTCATCTCGCACATTTTCCTCATTAGCTCGCCCATTTGCCGCGGATCCGGGTTGTCCTCATCCATGCCCCCGATCGCTCCCTCGAGCTCCTTCATGACGCCCTCGGCCTGCTTGGGATCCATTCCCTGAAAAGGATCGTCGGAGGTCCCCTCGGACGGCGCATCCTCGGGGGCATCCGCATTCCGGCCCGTGATCGAAAACCCGGAAAGCAATTTCTTCATTTCATGCCTTTCCCCATCCGGGCAAAGCGGAACCTGCTCGGCATAGGAAGGAGAGCGGGCGAAGAAGGAGTAAATCTTTCTCGTACCGGGGGAATAGAACTCGTAGATTGGCATGCCTAGTACTTTTTGAAAAAGTAAAGCCTCGCTTTCAAGCAAAAGCATACCTTTGCATGACGATTAACGCATCTTCGCCTAACCCAACCCGCTCTTGGTTGCAATTCTGGTCCCGCAGGCCCTCCCGCAAAACCTGGGCTGCCCTACCCCTGCTCTACATGCTCTTCCTTCAGTTCCTGACCGGATTGCCCAAACCGGAAGGACTTAGGGAATTCGATGCCCACGAACTTCTTCTTCGTTTCTCCAAGGAAATCTTCGACTACCCTTTCTGGCTTCAGGACCTCAGCCACCTGCCGCTTTTTCTGGTCTTGGCTTGGCTTTGGTCCTGGTTTCTCGGCCCCATCGACCGATTGTCCTCAACCCTCTCCAACAGGGCCTTCCAGCTTTCCCTTGGCTACGGGATCTTCAACGAGACGATACAAGCATTCATCCCGCAAAGATTTCCTTCCCTCGGGGACTTAGCCATGAATGCCTTAGGGGTATTGCTCGGCTTGTACCTTCACTCCCTGCTGTGCAGGACGCAAAAAGGAAGCGGGAAGCCTTCCGTTCGGAAGACCTAGTCAGGCCTTCCCACGAAGAGCCTTCTCCCGCTCCAGGAGAGTGGGATGAGAATAGTGAAAGGCGGCCAGCATGGGATGAGGGAGAGGATGGGACAAATTCTCCACGTAAAGCTTACGCAGGGCCGAGACCAGCGGGGCGCCCCCACCCACCGCCTCCCTGGCGAAACGATCGGCTTCGAACTCATGTTTGCGGGAGAAATAGTTGCTCAATGGACTCAGCCAGTAGGTAAAGAAGCCCAAGGCAAGGGATAATCCCACGATCATAGGGGCAAATGAACCGGTTTGCGACTTGGGCAACCCAAGCCCGGAGTAGAGCCCCTTGCTCTCCAGGAGAACCGAGAGCAAATAGAAGCCACCGAGGCCGAGGACGAAGGAAATCATCAGTCTCTTGGGGATGTGCCCGAGCTTGTAATGACCGACCTCATGAGCCAGCACGGCCTCGATTTCCTCCTTATTCATCTGGTTGATCAGGGTATCATAGAGCACGACCCGCCTGAATTTTCCGAAACCGGTGAAGTAGGCGTTGGAATGACCGGACCTCTTGCTTCCGTCGATCACCTCGATCGTCTTTGCCTTGAAGCCGGTCTTGTCGGCCAAGGCCATGAGTCGTTCCCTGAGCTCACCATCCTCGAGGGGAGACAACTTGTTGAAAAGAGGAATGATGAATTTTGGCCACAAAACCATGAGCAGGAGCTGAATTCCGAAAAACACCACGAACACCAACACCCACCAGGTCTCGGGGAAAGCCCCCGAGAGGGCTCGGTAAAGCCAGACCAGAAGAGCGAGGAGCAGAAAGGAGAAGACAAAGCCCAGCAGGAGCCCCTTGACCTTGTCGCTAACCCAGAGGCCCTTGGTAGACTTATTGAAGCCGAATTTCTCTTCCAGTGAAAACTGCCGTCTCCAGTCGAAAAGCAAGTCCGGCAACTGAAGGGCGATGAGGAAGCAGGTGGCCACCAGCGCGCAAAACCACTCCGGCTGAGTCTTTACTGCCGGCCAATGCGAAAAAACCAGTGGAAACAGGTAGAGAAAGGCAAAAGCGAAGACGAAGAGGCCGAAAATTTCCTCAAGCGTGGAGAAGCGGCTTTTGGCTAGGGAGTAGTCGGTGGCGCGCTTCCAAGTCGATTCATCCATAATCTCATGGGAATCCGCAGGCGGGTTGTCCTTCATGGCAAGCAGGTGGCGTTCGTTCGATCTCTTGAGGAAGAACTCGAAGAGGACCTGAACGACCGCCGCGCAAAGAGCGATCATTTGAATCTCCGTCATGGCAATCCTACATAGCGGAAGCCTTTTCTTTTGTCGACTGCGTAGCTAAAAATTGCTATTTACGAGTTTTCGAAAAGAATCAACGAAAACAGAATCAAAACATGGCAGAAGACGAAAACGAAGGGGGTGAGGTCGAGGATGAGGCGGACCTTACCTTCGAGGATGCCCTCTCCAGGCTGGAGGAGGTCGTTCACCGAATGGAAGCAGGTGACATTCCTCTGGAATCCCTTGTCGAAAACTATCAGTCCGGGGTAAGCTTGCTCAAACTCTGCCGGGCAAAGATCGAGGCAGCGGAGATGAAGGTCAAGGAAGTGAGTGGAGGGGAAGCCGTCGAGCTTCAGCGGGAGGAGTAATGGGCAAGAAGGAAGTTTTACCCGGGCTCAAGGGCCCCGCGGACCTCAAAGGCCTCTCTTCCGAGGATCTCGAGTTGCTGTGCGGAGAAATCAGGCAACGCATCATCGAGGCCACGGCCGTCAACGGAGGTCACGTTGGCCCGAACCTCGGGGTAGTCGAGCTCACCATTGCCCTTCACCTCGCCTTCGACACCCCCAAGGACTCCTTCTTCTGGGATGTTTCGCACCAAGGGTACGTCCACAAGCTCCTCACCGGCCGTAACGACGAGAGGTTCGACAAAATCCGCAAGTCGGGCGGATTGAGCGGTTTCCTTTCACGAGAAGAGAGTGCCCATGACGCCTTCGGTGCGGGTCACGCGGGCACCGCTCTTTCCTCGGCTCTCGGGAAGTGTCTGGCTCGCGACCTCAACGGTGGGGACGAGCACGTCGTAGCTATAGCGGGGGACGCCGCCTTCACCTGCGGAATTACCCTCGAGGCCCTCAACAACATTGCCTGCTCGACCAAGAAGTTCATCCTGATTCTCAATGATAACGAGTGGTCCATTGCCAAGAACGTAGGGGCGTTTTCCAAGTATTTCAACGAGCTCATCACCAACCCCGTTTACAGCAGGCTACACAAGGATGCGGGAAATATTCTTTCCAAAATCCCCGGGGGCGAAGCCTTGATCAAATTCATCTCCAAGGCGAAGAGAGACACCAAGGAACTGATCGCTCCCTCCAGTATCTTCGAAAAGCTTGGCATTCGCTACCTCGGACCGATCGACGGACACGACGTCAAGGGAATGGTGAGCTTCTTCGAGTTTGCCAAAACCTCCGACGAACCGATCGTGCTCCATCTGCTGACCCAGAAGGGCAAAGGCTTTCCCGTCGCCCTCGAGGAACCTGAAAAATGGCACGGCTCCGGTCCCTTCGACCTCGATACGGGCACACCCAAACAGTCGCCCCCAGGTTCTCCCCCGAAATATCAGGACGTCTTTGGGGAATGTCTGGCTGGTTTGGCCAAGGAGGACGAGAGAATCGTTGGAATCACCGCAGCCATGCCCAGCGGGACCGGCCTGGACCTTCTGGAACGCGAAATCCCCGATCGTTTCTTCGACGTCGGCATTGCGGAGGAACATGCCGTCCTGATGGCCGCTGGTCTGGCGACGGGAAACATGCTGCCGGTGTGCGCCATATACTCGACTTTCCTCCAGAGGGCCTACGATCCCATCATTCACGACGTTTGCCTCCAGAATCTCCCCGTCACCTTTTGCTTGGACCGGGCGGGCCTCTCCCCCAACGACGGGCCGACTCATCACGGACTGTTCGACCTCTCCTACCTCCGTTGCATCCCTAATGCCATCATCATGCAACCCAAGGACGAGGACGAGTTGCAGGACATGATCGCAACCGGCATCCGGAGCGGTTCCCCCGCCTTCGTGCGCTACCCACGAGGGGAAGGCCGTGGGGTCGAGCGCAAAGAAACCCCGGTTCCGATCGAGATCGGAAAGGCCGAACTACTCCGCGATGGAAGCGATTGCTCGATCTGGGCCCTTGGCGGCTTTGTCGATTTGGCGAAGGAAATCGCTACGAAGCTTGAGGCTACCCATAGATTGGACTGTTCAGTCGTAAACGCCCGCTTCGTCAAGCCAATCGATGAAGCGCTCCTTCTTTCGCATGCCCGCAACCACGGAAGCATCATTACCTTCGAAGACAACGTCCTTGCCGGTGGCTTTGGGTCAGCTGTTCTGGAAACCCTCGAGAGGGAAGGAATCCGTTTGCCCGTAAAGAGATTCGGCTGGCCCGATCAATTCGTCGAGCACGGGGATTCGGTGTCCAGCCTTAGGCAGGCCCACGGACTGGACGAAGACCGCATCCTGGCTGAGATCGAGCGTTTCCTTGACTTGAAACGGCACTCCGCGAGTTCCCTGATCGCCTAGGGAACGAAAGGTCGGCCTGCTACTGGTTTTCGTAGTACCCCCACTCCCCCGTCTCGTAGAGATAGACAAGGTTTGGCGTACCCTTGCGGAAGTAAATCCAGTTGCCCGTCTTGTAGGAATAAAGAAAGCCTTCCGACGTGGCGGAATTCCAGTGGCCCTGATCGGTCCATAGCCAACCCCATTTCTCCGTCCAGAACCAGATCGCGTTCCCGGCTTGATTGGATTCTACGAAAATCCAGCCCAGGTCCCCATGAAAAGCCCATGAATTATCGAACAGGACGAGAAATCCGAACCAGCTTTGCTTCCAGTTTCCGAATTGCGTGTCACTGGATGAATCCTTGATCGTCGACTCGACCATCAGGTCCAACTCGAAAGAGGCCTCATGGGAGGAACTGGCGGCGAGCAGCTTGATTGAGTTAGCGCCCGCATGCCCGCTTCCCGGGATGCCTTCAATGAGATACCTTTCGTCATCCAACCGGACTCCCGTGGCCCAGGAGGGAAGAGAGGATTCGTAGATAATGACGTCATGGGACTTGCTCCCGGTGACGTTTACCGTAATGGAAAACTTCTCGAATTGCTTGGCCGATTCACCGACGGAATCGGAGAGGAGAGAAAAGGCGTCTTCAACGGCAATGAGAGTGACGGCAAAGGAGAGATCCGCCGACCCGTAGCGGCTCGAGGAAATCGAAAAGTCCACGGAAAAGGAGGTCTGGTTCTGGTCGAGGGTATCGGGAACCTTCCCCCATACAACCCCAGTTCCGTCGCTCTTCAGACTGACCCGTAACCAGGACGGCAAACTCTTGACCGTCAGTTCGGGATTTGCATCACTCGGCCAGGGACCGGAACTGAACTCGTACTCGAAGAATGAACTGCGCTCGACCGAGGATGGTGGAGGCGGCCAAACCTTGGGAACGAACTCGGAGGAACCGTAGAAGCAGAGAAAGGAAACCGGAACCGTCGATTGGCCCGAGGCAACCGAGGAGAGATCGGCCCCCAGACGAAGCCTCGAGTTGCCCGCGATCAAGTAGTTGTCGGCAAAGGCGCTTGACGCCCCAAGCAGAAGATCGTCCCCACTTCCTCCAAAACCGGCCGATTCAATGACCGACTGAAGGGTGTCGTCCAGAAGAGCGACGAATGAATCCGTGCCTCCGCCTGACTGGATTACCTTTGAACCGATCTGGACGGAACCATTGAAGGTCCCGATGGCGAGGACGCTTCGCCTCGTAGCGACTACATCCCTGATCTGCTCGGTGCCGTTGCCTCCCAACTGAACAAGGGAGAGGCAGTTGCCTTCGCTCGAAAGGGCCCCCACTAGAGCGTCCTGACCTCCCAGAGCGGTTACCTTGTGGCTATCCCATTGGAAGGATTCCGAAAAGGTTCCGCCAAAAACCAACCGGCCATCGGCCGCCAAATCCAGAAAACCCGCCTCGTCCTTGCCCACGCCTCCTCCGGACCGGAGGTAGTTCAACTGTCCCGTGCTCGTAATTTTTCCGATCACGGCGTCGGAAAGGCCTCTGGACGTCACTTGAGCTCCACTCGACGAGCTAGTCCCCCAAAAGCTTCCGGCGAAATAAACGGAACCATCGGAACCGACCGTCAAGGCCCGCACGTAATCGTCCTGAGAACCACTCAGAGGAATAAACCAGTTTACTTCCATGAGATTGAGGGAAGAAACCGACATAACGAAACCATCTCTCCCTCCGGCGGCTTGGCTGGATACCTGGCTATGGCTGAAGGAACCCTCGAAATACCCACCCAAGAGAAGCTTGCCGGAAGAGCAA
>Ga0160422_10000221_pt1 | contig 32726 bp, 26 predicted proteins | sample Fk160mmetaG_FD_108192 | JGI IMG/M metagenome (GOLD analysis project Ga0160422, IMG submission 108192) | Marine microbial communities from the Central Pacific Ocean - Fk160115 60m metaG | ecosystem: Environmental > Aquatic > Marine > Oceanic > Photic zone | place: The Central Pacific Ocean...
GAAGCAGCAAAGAATGCCAAACAAGAAGATTATGTTAAAATTCAAAATCGCTATTACAATATTATTGCAGAACAAAGTGAATATCTTAAAAATTTCATAGATTCAAATTTAGAATCAAAATCGAGTATTCTTGCACTTTTTCAAGCAATTAAAGGAGAAAATATTCTTAATCTAAACACAGATCTTGATTACTACAAAAAAGTAAGCGAAAGCTTTCAGAAAAATTGGCCTGAATCCTCGCACACAAAACTTTTATCCCAAATAATTAAAACAGCATATGCTCCAGATTTCACTATGGAAGATATAAATGGTGAATTATTTAGATTTAGTGAACTCAAAGGAAAACTTATTCTAATTGATGTATGGGCATCATGGTGCAAACCCTGTAGGGTAGCAAACCCAAAAATGGTTAAACTGTACAACAAATTCCACAACAAAGGTCTAGAAATAATTAGCATTTCATTAGACGGTACACCTAATCAAACATCTCCAAAGAAAGACTGGGAAAAAGCCGTATCAGATGATAAGTTAACTTGGACTCAATTGAGCGATCTTAAAGGTTGGGATTCTAAAATTCGTGAATCTTACAACATAAAAAGTATTCCTTATACAATTTTAATTGATGAAAATGGCCTAGTTATTGGCGAAGATCTCTCTCACGAAGATTTAAATAATAAAATTTCAGAAATCTTAAATCTGTAATGTCTGAAAGAACAAAAATATATTTTGCATCTGACTTCCATCTGGGCATTCAAAATCATAAAGACTGTATCGATAGGGAACGTAAGATTGTTTCTTGGCTTCATAAAATCAAAAAAGATGCAGCAGAAATTTACTTGGTAGGCGACGTGTTCGACTTCTGGTACGAATGGAAAAAAGTGGTACCTAGAGGTCATGTTCGTCTTTTAGGAACCCTCGCAGAAATTTGTGACACTGGCATCCCTATTCACTTCTTTACGGGAAATCATGACCTCTGGACTTTTGGATATCTTGAAAAAGAAATTGGGTTAAAAGTCCATAGAGAACCAATAAAAATTGAATTACAAGGAAAAAAATGTTTTATAGGACACGGCGATGGACTAGGGCCAGGAGATCATGGTTACAAATTCTTAAAAAAGATATTTACAAATCGTATTTGTCAATGGCTTTTTTCTAAATTCCTTCATCCAAACACCTCATTCTCAATAGCAAATTATTTTTCTAGTAAGAGTCGGATTTCAAATTTAGAAATTGATGAAAGCTTCCAAGGAGAACAAAATGAATGGTTAGTTAAATATTCTAAAAAAATCTTAAACACAGAACATTTCGATTATTTTATCTTTGGGCATAGACATCTTCCCTTAGATGTTAATATTTCTGATAAAAGCAGGTATATTAATTTAGGTGAATGGGTTAATTACTATTCATATGGTGTTCTAAATCAAGGACATTTCGAATTAAAATTCTTTGAATCAGCATTTTCAAAAGCTATAAATAAATAATCCATATTTTAAGTTACTTCAAATTAATCAAACAGAAATTTTTAATGGTTTTAAGGAGTAACTCTTTGTATTAAATCTGCTAAACGATTAGAATAGCCGATTTCATTATCATACCAAGCAACAATTTTTACCATATTACCAAGTACTGAAGTGAGCTGTGCGTCAAAAAAACATGAAGCAGGATTTCCAACAATATCTGCAGATACAATAGGATCTTCAGTATAATCTACTATTCGTTGATACTTTCCTATAGAAGCCTTGTAAAATAATTGATTTACCTCTTCAATAGTACATTCCTTTTGAACAGTAAAAGTAATATCGGTTAAAGATCCATTTGCAACAGGTACACGCATACCACACCCACCAATTTCTAAATGAGGAAATATTTTTGTAATTGCTTTAGCAGCGCCAGTTGTTGTTGGAATAATTGATAATGCTCCAGCTCTGGCTCTTCTCAAATCTTTATGAGGAGAATCATGTAAACTTTGATCTTTGGTATAGGAATGGATCGTTGTAATATAAGCTTGATCTACCCTAAAATTTTCATCAATAATTTGTACCATAGGCGCTGCACAATTTGTTGTACAAGAAGCATTAGATACTATCATATCTGATTCATTTAAATCAGAATCATTTACACCTAAAACGACCATTTTAACATCATTTCCTTTAGGAGATGCTGCTAATACAACTTTCTTAGCCCCAGAATTTATATGCTTTTCTAAATCTAATTTAGTAAGAAATTTACCTGTCGCCTCAACAACAACATCACAACCTTTCCATGAAATATTTTCCAATTGAGACTCATGCGTAATAGATACAGATTTACCATCAATCATGATATTTTGACCCGACTTCTGTATATCTGCTCTAAATATTCTATGAATGGAATCGTATTTTAGAAGATGAGCTAAAGAATTAATATCAGCTATATCATTTACTGCAACAACCTCCATTCCTTCACGCTCGTGCAATACTCGAAAAAGTGACCTTCCAATTCTCCCAAACCCATTAATTCCTATCCTCATATCATTTGTGATTTAAACCTAAAAACAAAAATCGCGTTTCTTATTTTAAATGTTTTTCTGCTTTATAAGAAGACCGAACTAAGGGACCACTTTCTACATATTGAATTCCAAGTTTCAAACCAATATGTTTATACTTATCAAATTGCTCAGGACTTATAAATTCTTTTACAGGTAAATGTTTTGGTGTAGGTTGCAAATATTGTCCAAGTGTTAGAACATTTAGTCCCACAGCAACCAAATCTTCCATAGCTTCTATTACCTCTGCTTCGGTTTCACCCAATCCCAACATAATCCCTGTTTTGGTTCGCATACCTTTAAGCTTCAAGTATTTTAGAACTTCTAAAGACCGTTCATAACGAGCTTGGATACGAACTGAACGCGTCAGTCTTTTAACTGTTTCCATATTATGAGAAACAACTTCAGGAGCTACATCACTAATACGTTGTACTTGATCTAGATTTCCTTTGAAATCGGGGATTAAGGTTTCCATAGTCGTACCAGGACTTACACGTCTTATAGCTTTAATGGTATCTGCCCAAATAATAGAACCACCATCCTTAATATCGTCACGATCAACAGAAGTAATTACGGCATGTTTTACTTGCATCAATTTCACAGACCTAGCCACCCTTTCAGGCTCTGACCAATCAACAGGTAAAGGTCTTCCTGTAGCCACAGCGCAAAAACCACAAGATCTGGTACAAATATTCCCCAAAATCATAAACGTAGCTGTTCCCGCGCCCCAACATTCTCCCATATTAGGACAGTTACCACTTTCACAAATAGTATGAAGTTTATGATCCGAAACTAACTTGCGTACTTTTTTGTAGCTTTTTCCGGTAGGAAGCTTTACACGTAACCACTTTGGCTTACCTTTTCTCTTTTCTTTTTTCTCTATGGTAATCTCTGATGCCATCTGTACTATTTTCGCAATAAAATTAGGAAATATCCTATAAACCTTAATTAAATTTTGTCTTTAATCACATCTGCATCAATTGCATTATGAGAAGCATGATAAACGCAATTTCCATTCTTAATAAGTAAAATCTGTGGTGATTGGTGTTCTACGTTAAAATCATCAGCCAACTGATTAGATATTGATCGATAGGTAATTAAATCTAAAAAATACAATTGAACATTCTTACAATCAAAAGCTCTTTCAAAACGATGCTTTACCATACTTGAAATAGAACAGCGAATACTGTGCTTAAACACAAGAAAAGGCTCTGTTTGCAACAGAGCCTTTTGTATTTGATTATAGTCTTCTAATGCTATCCAATTCATTTACGAGTCACTTTTTGGCACTTCTAACTGAGCTACACCTGGACAATTGGATGTTACACAACATGATTGAACTAATGAAGCTAACATAAATAATCCAGCAATAAACATAAACTTCTTCATAATCATAAATTTAATATATAACAAAAATACTAAAAATTTCTGTAGTAAAAGAAACTACGATAAATTATGAATTTGGTAATAAAATACATCATAATGAGTATCAATAAATTTTATCTATTACTTTTGATACATGATAGATTTACTTTCTAATTCGTGGGGGAAATTCATGAAAAATGAATTTGAAAAAGATTACTTCAAAAAGTTATCTAAATTTATAGAAATAGAACGACAATCTCAGATGGTGTTTCCGCCTTTGGAATTTACTTTTGCAGCACTAAATATAACAAGTCATGAAAAAGTAAAAGTGGTCATTCTGGGACAAGATCCATATCACAATCACAATCAGGCAAATGGGCTTAGTTTTTCTGTAAAAAATGGGGTAAATATCCCACCCTCATTAAAAAATATTTTCAAAGAGCTGCAAAGTGATATGGGATTTAAATTACCGAAATCAGGAAATCTAGAATTGTGGGCCAAACAGGGTGTTTTGCTATTAAACACAACATTAACTGTAAGAGCACATCAACCTGGGTCACATCAAAAAAAAGGATGGGAGACCTTTACCGATAAGATCATTTCTCTAATTTCTCAAAAACATGAACATATCGTCTTTATTCTTTGGGGAAATTTCGCACATCAAAAAGTAAAATTAATTGACGAAAAAAAACATTTCATCATCAAATCAGTACATCCATCACCATTTTCAGCGCGAAATGGATTCTTTGGCTCTAAACCTTTTTCTAAATGTAACGAATACTTAACTTCGGTGAACAAAGAAAATATAAATTGGAATTTAGCTGATGATTGTCACCAATTGTCAATTTTAGATTAGATCTTAGCTTAAAAGATAATTATGGAAATACTCTACTTACTCATTGGCTTGGCTGCTGGAATCAGTATTGGTGTTTTGTATAGTAAAAACAAAGCAGTCCCAAATAGATCTAATTCAGATCTTAACAACTATGTTACAAAGGAACTTTACACTTCCGAAAAAGAGCGTTCTGAAAAAATAGAAAAGGAAAACCGAGAAAAAGAAGAAATCATTGGGAATTTAAAAGCTGATGTTTCTTCAAGAGACACTCTAATAGACGGTTTAAATTCAAAACTCGATGAGGAAAACAAACGTTTGATTGAACAACAAAAGCAATTGCAAACTCAATTCGAAAATATGGCTAATGAGATCTTTGAGAAGAGGTCAGAAAAATTTGCTGAGCAAAATCAAAAAAATATCGATCAAATTCTAAAACCTCTGGGCGAAAAAATTAAGAGCTTCGAACAGAGTGTAGAAGATAAATACTTAAAGGATCAAAAAAATAAAGCCGGTCTTTCAGAACAAATTAAACTTCTTCAGGAAACAAATCAAAAAATAAGTCAGGATGCCAACAACCTTGCAAAAGCGCTTAAAGGTGACTCTAAAGTACAAGGAGATTGGGGCGAATTACAATTGGAAGTTTTACTTGAGAAATCTGGTCTAAACAAAGGGGTTCATTTCCGTACACAAAACTCTCTAAAAGATGAAGAAGGAAATGACAAACGTCCCGACTGCATCATCGACCTGCCCGATGAAAAAAACTTAATTATTGACTCTAAAGTATCACTTTCTGCATATGAGCAATATGTAAATTCTGAAGATGAACTAAAAAAACAAGTCCTTTTAAAACAGCACCTGGAGAGTATTAAAAAACACATTAAAGATCTGGCAGGAAAAGACTATCCTAATCTTTACAGTATTAATACGCCAGACTATGTTTTAATGTTTATTCCTATTGAACCGGCCCTAACATTAGCACTTCAGGAAGATGGTGAGATTTTTAATCTAGCACTAAATAAAAACATCATTTTAGTTAGCACCTCTACACTTATGGCAACGATGCGAACAGTATCGTTTATCTGGCAACAAGAAAATCAAAAGAAAAATGTTCTTGAAATTGCACGTCAGTCTGGAGCATTGTACGAAAAGTTTATTGGTTTTACGAATGACCTGGAAAGTGTAGGCAAAGCAATTGATAATGCACATAAAAAATATGAAGCCGCACAAAACAAACTAATAAGCGGAAGAGGTAACCTAGTAAATAGTGTAGAAAAGATTAAAAAACTAGGTGCTAAAACCAATAAAAGTATTTCTCAGGATCTAATCGATAAATCAGACTCAGAATACTTGCCTGAAAGCTAATAATCGTACTTTTACTCCTTATGAAAAAAGATCGTTTACAAAAGAGTTTAGAGATTTTCGGTTTGCAAGCCGTTATAGACGCTGTTCATGAGGGCAAAGAATTCGATAAGATCTTTATGGAAAAGGGGTTAAATACAGGTTTAGCGATGGAGTTACGTGCCCTTTTAAAACAGCACAATATTATGTTTAAAGCGGTACCCGTTGAAAAACTAAATCGCCTGACACACAAAGAGCATCAAGGGGTATTTGCTTTTGTATCGCCTGTTAACTTTTATAAACTGGGTGATGTATTAATGCAAACCTATGAAGATGGTAAATCACCTATTTTCCTAATGCTAGACCGAGTTACCGATGTACGTAACTTTGGTGCTATTGCTCGTACTGCAGAATCCTGTGGTGTAAACGCTATTATCTTACCTAAGTTAGGTGGAGCTCAGTTAAACTCTGATGCTATGAAAACTTCTACCGGGGCTTTATTGCACATTCCTATTTGTAGAGAACAAAATCTTCACCACTGCTTGAGATATCTAAAAAAGAGTGGCCTTAAAGTAATAGCTTGTACAGAAAAAACTGATACGAACCTTTACGATGTCCCTTTTGTTGATCCTGTAGTGATTGTTATGGGTTCTGAAGAAGACGGTATTTCTGAAGACATTCTAGAATTAGCTGATTCTAAAACACGTATTCCCATGTTCGGAAAAACAGAATCGCTTAATGTCTCAGTTGCTTCAGCAGTAATTCTTTATGAGGCGATTCGCCAAAGACAATTAGAAAGTTAAACCCAAGCATCTTCCTGATAGAAATAATTTGGGCTTTTAATGATATCATTCATTTCGGTATGAAATACCTCCATGGTAGATCCTGAAACCGGAGGCACAATCCAAGACCAATTTGCAGTAACATCTCGACCCTCTTTCTCTTCCTGTCGCATAAACTGCATAAATTGTTTAGAAGCAGAATGATGATCAATAATCTTAACACCGGCTTTACGGAAAGAATACAAAACAGCTTGATTCAATTCTATTAAGGCTCTGTCTTTCCATAAGCTGTTTTTATCGTGAAGATCCAAACCCATCTTGTCGGCTACTAAGGAAAGTAAATTGTAACGGTCCTCATCTGCAAGATTTCGAGCGCCTATTTCTGTTCCCATATACCAACCGTTAAAGGGCGCAGCCATAAATTCTATTCCACCGACCTCTAAAGTCATATTAGAAATAATAGGCGTAGAATACCATTGTAATTGTAGGTCATTAATAGCTTGAATCCATGGATGCTCAATAGAAACAAGTGTAATAATTTCTTTTGGAATTTCACGCCATTGTATTTTTTCTCCTTCAATTTGAACAAGTAAAGGTAAAATATCAAATGGTTCCATCTTGGGTTCCCAGCCCAGCTTGATACATTCATTGGTAAATTTCACATGCTTAGGATCTCCAATTACAGAACCGTCTTCTTGCTCATAACCTGCAAAACCTAAAAGCTGCGGATTCCAAATTCGAATACCTTTATGTGCGTTAAATACAGTAATAGTAGAACGAATATTACCACCATTAGTGGCAAAATCAATATGCTCAAACAGGGCATCAAAAATAGCATCTATCGAATCTAAAGAACGTTTATCTAATACTTCCATGGAACGCCAAAACAGTCTTCCAATACATTTATTGGAATTGCGCCAGGCAACCTTTGTTCCATAATCTAATTCGAAATCTAAAAGTTCATAAGTTCCTTTCTCTTCAATAGAAGATAGGACCTTAAGCCATCTTTCTTCAAACAAATCTTCTTTGTTTAATTCCCGATAGCAGAGTTCTAAGTATGCTTTTGCTTTTTCTCTTAGGGCGATTTTTATCATTATTGGGCTAAAATAAAAAAATTATGAACTGATATTAAAATATGTTTAAAGCTTTGCTAATTCAGGATGGCGATCAAAGAGAGCATCTACTCTTTTTTCCACTTCATCATCTAAAAGTAAAGGTGGCGCATGGTGAGGTTTAATACGGGTGTCAATTATTAAACTTCCTTTACAAGCCCAATGTTTGTATTTGGTAAAAGAATCGATTCCATAAATATCGTGTGAAGGGTTAGCTCTGGTAAAAGTAGTCCATAAGAAGTTATTGTATGTTTCTGAAACAAAATCAGCATCATCACACATCAAAATTAGAGGGATAGAATTAACCTTTTTACCTAAATATTCTTTTAAAGAATTTGCCCAATCAATCATTTCGATTTGAGCTTGATCATAGCTTTCAAAAGCAGTACAGGAAAAGGCTAAAACACCAGGGGCAACTAATTTAACATTGGTAATTCCCTTAGGCAACGGGGTTTCAGGGTGAAAATGCTGAACCAAAGTCCTAATAGATTCTCCTGCAGCAGCAATCACTACTTTCGAACCTGTATTTAATCCTTCTCCAGAATAATCAAGTGTATCAATACTGGTCTTGGTATAAAAGTGCAAATCTCTTTCCCAATTTACACGCTCTAAAATATGTTGTAAAAAAGCTTGTTCATCATCAATATTAAGGTTTTCATCATCCTCTTCAGCGGCTATAAATAAGAACTTCGCCAAAGACATTTGCCCAAAACCTAAAATATGATTGGCTTGTGTTAAAATCTCTGCAGGTTGGCGATTTTTTATGTATGGTGTATAACGCTCTGATCCTATTGCAAAAAGAAGTGGGTGAACGCCTGAAGCATCAACAGCATGAACAGCCTTTACCCCTGGCAACTCTAGTTTAACCGTTTCTCCTGCCAATTCGTGAATCATTGCTCCAAAGCTAGTATCTTCTTGCGGTGGTCTTCCAACCACAGTAAAAGGCCAAATAGCATCTTTTTTATGATAGACTTTGTGAACTTTCATTACGGGAAAATCATGTTTTAAACTATAGTAACCTAAATGGTCTCCAAAAGGGCCTTCTGGCTTAACATCATGAGGCATCACCTCTCCAGTAATGACAAAATCTGCATCCGCACATACCGTATACCCATCTTCTATAAAGTAACGAATTCTTTTACCTCCAAGCATACCAGCAAAAGCAAATTCGGGCAAACCCTCTGGCAAGGGCATTACGGCAGAAAAACTTAATGAAGGTGGCCCACCAACAAAAATACTTACTTTAAGGGGTTGATCTTTCGCATTTGCTTTAGACTGATGAACACCAATGCCACGATGAATTTGATAATGCAGTCCTATTTCTTCATTTTGTTGATAATCATTACCTCCTAATTGAATTCGATACATTCCCATATTCGACTTCATCCATCCGGGTTGCTCAACATCTTCTGTATAAACTATTGGAAGGGTAATAAAAGGACCTCCATCTTTTTTCCAACAGGTAATTTGAGGTAATTTATCGATTGTAGTCTCAACAAATCCAGAACGACGCTTAGACACTTTTTTTGGTAAGGCATTATATAGATGTTTAGGCGTTGAAAGGTATTTTAGAGGCTTTTTTAAAGCCAGCATAGGGTCTTTCTTGAGCAAAGCAATATTTTGAACCATATCCATGGTATCTCTAAATAAAAACCTTGAACGATTTACATCTCCAAAAAGATTAGATAAGGCTTTAAACTCACAACCTTTTATCTTTTCAAAAAGAATCGCTGGAGCCCCTTTTTTATATGCGCGCAGTTGAATCGAAGACATCTCTAAGTAAGGATCAACTTCTTCCTTAATTCGAATCAATTGACCTGTTTTATCAAGATCCTTAACACAAGATTCTAAACTTTTATAAGCCATTATTAACGTTTGTACAAAGATAAGTATTAAAGCAGCCTGATTGAATAAAGAATAGAATTTTTTAACACAGAATAGAGCTCTAAGCTCCATTCAAAAAAAATTTATCAAGATAATTTAAGCTTTAAAATATCTGCTTAAAAAAAATCTCCTTTCGGAGATTTTATTATTTATTGAAACATTTCTTTGACTTTATCAAAGAATGACTTGTTATTTTTATCTGGATCTGGTTTAAAGCTGCTTTCATCCTTGCATGCCTCAAAGAATGCTCTTTGTTTCTTGTCGATATTTTGAGGTGTCCAAACATTAACATGAACCAATAAATCGCCGGTACCATAACGATCCACACTTGGAAGTCCCTTACCTCTTAGACGTAAAATTTTACCCGACTGAATACCTTCATCTAATTTAATCTTAACTTTAGAAGATATGGTTTGAATTTCTGGATTACATCCTAAAACTGCATCGGAATAACTGATGTACAAATCATAGTGTAAATTTTTACCATCACGTTTTAAATTGTCGTGAGGAATTTCTTCGATAAGAACAATCAGATCACCAGCAATGCCATCTAAAGGAGCATAATTTCCTTTACCTGAAACAGATAACTGCATACCATCCTCTACTCCAGCAGGAATTTTAATACTAACAGTATCTTCTTTATTAATCATACCATTAGCATCAGATCCAGAAGGTCTATGATCTATAATTTTCCCAAGACCTCTACATACAGAACATGTAGAAGAAGTTTGCATTCTTCCAAGTGGTGTATTTACTATTTGAACGCTTTGTCCCGAACCGTTACAACTTGAACAAGTTTTGTGCGTAACACCATCAGCATTAACTAGTCTTTTAACTTTAATTTTTTTCTCAACACCATTAGCAATATCTTCAAGTGTAAGTTTAACCCGAACTCTTAAATTAGATCCTCGACTACGACGTCTTCCACCTCTTGAACCACCAAAAGCAGAACCAAAAATATCTCCGAACTGACTAAATATATCATCCATATTCATTCCTCCAGCTCCGAAACCTCCACCAAAACCACCACCTTCAAGACCTGCATGACCATATTGATCATATCTAGCCCTTTTATCAGGATTATTAAGAACCTCATAAGCTTCTGCTGCTTCCTTAAATTTAGACTCAGCACTTTTGTCATTAGGATTCTTATCTGGATGGTACTTAATAGCTAACTTTCTATATGCCTTCTTAAGCTCTTTATCAGTAGCACTTTTACCAACCCCTAAAACTTCGTAATAATCTCTTTTAGCCATTGCTATGATTATTGTCCAACTACAACTTTCGCGTAGCGAATTACTTTATCATTTAAAAAATATCCCTTCTCTGTTTCATCAATTACTTTACCCTTCATATCATCAGATGGTGATGGAATTTGAGTTATTGCTTCATGGAAATCAGTATCAAAATCTTTACCTACTGTTGAGTCCATCGACTTCAAACCTTTTTGTTCAAGTGTACTAATAAGTTTAGAATGAATCAAATCAAAACCTTTTTGAAGTTCATGAATATCCCTGGCTTCTTCTCTATGCTTTGTGGCTCTATCAAAATCATCTAAAATGGGCAACATAACCTCAAAAAACTCTACGCCTGCATTTCTAAATAAATCAATCCGCTCTTTAGCGGTTCTTTTTTTATAATTTTCGAACTCCGCAAATAATCTAATCTGCTTATCTTTTAATTCAGCAACTTCTTGCTCTAATTGATCTTCACGACTAAGTTCATCAACCTTCTCTTGATCAAGTACTTTTTCTTCAGCGTTAACTTCTTTATCTTTTTTAAGTCTTTTCTTTGGCATGTTTAAAATGTTAAAATATTTACAATTAGCCATGCAAATTGTTTGCCATATCTCTTTATATGACACAATGTCGCAAAAGTAAAAAAAATCAAGTAGAGTTGACGCATTTTAAATAGCTGAACAAAAAGAATTAAAAAGAAGTTTAGAAATATCTAAACCTAAAAACAAACACCTGAAAACACTAATTTGTCAAACGCTTAATGGTAGCATAAAGTGCAGGTCCTTTGAGGTCTTTGGCTATTATAATACCTTTTTCATCAATTAGAAAACTACTAGGGATACTATTAACATGGTATTGTTTGACAACCTCAGAATCCCAACCTTTCAATTCACTGCCATGGAATTTCCAAACCAAACCATCATCTTTAATAGCATTAAGCCAATCCTGTTTGGCATTAACTTGTTTTGGGTTACCTCTTCGATCTGTTAAACCATCTAAAGAAATACTTACGACCTCAAATCCATTAGCTGACTTGAAATTTGCTTGATTAAATTTATCATATATTGAAACAATATGCGGATTATCTCTTCGACAAGGGCCGCACCATGAAGCCCAAAAATCAAGTAAAACAACTTTGCCTTCGAAATCAGAAAGTTTAAAAGAAGTTCCATCAGTAGATTCTATAGTAAATCTAGGTGCCTCATCTCCAATATTCAAGCCACCATATTGATAACCAAAAAGGGAAGTTTTTCCAGAAATAAAGCTAAAAGAAAAAAATATACTTAGAATTAAAGATGCGTATACTATTCGTTTCATATTAGTTTTTCTTTACTCTAATTAAATCTTGTAATGTCAGCACCAATTGCTTTTAAACGGGCCTCAATATCTTCATATCCTCTGTCAATCTGCTCAATATTATGAATGGTACTTTCACCATCTGCTGATAATGCAGCAATCAACAAAGAAACACCTGCACGAATGTCAGGTGAAGTCATGACAGTAGGCTTCAACTTACTCTTTCTATCTAATCCTATTACAGTTGCTCTATGAGGATCACAAAGAATAATTTGAGCACCCATATCTATCAATTTATCTGTAAAAAATAAGCGACTCTCAAACATTTTTTGATGAATCAAAACGGAACCTCTAGCTTGTGTGGCAACTACCAAAATAATACTTAATAAATCGGGTGTAAATCCAGGCCAAGGGGCATCAGAAATTGTCATAATCGAACCGTCAATAAAACTATCAATCTCATAATATTCTTGATATGGAACAAATATATCATCTCCCTTTCTTTCAAGTTTTATACCTAGTTTTCTAAATGTTCCGGGAATCAGACCCAATTCATCATAAGCAACATTTTTTATAGTTAACTCAGACTGGGTCATCGCTGCAAGTCCTATCCATGAGCCAATTTCAATCATATCAGGAAGTAATCGATGTTCACAGCCCCCAAGTTTTTCAACGCCTTCAATAAGCAATAAATTAGATCCAATTCCAGAAATTTTACCTCCCATACAATTAATCATCTTACAGAGCTGTTGTAAATAAGGCTCACAAGCAGCGTTGTAAATAGTGGTTTTTCCTTTTGCCAAACAGGCCGCCATAACTATATTTGCTGTACCGGTTACTGATGCTTCTTCAAGAAGCATAGATGTTCCTTTTAGCTCTTTAGCATTAATTTGGAAGAATCCATTTTTGTCATCGTAATTAAATTCTGCACCGAGTTTTTCAAAACCTATAAAGTGAGTATCTAATCTACGGCGACCAATTTTATCTCCACCCGGACGTGGTATTGCAGCTTTTCCAAAACGAGCAAGAAGTGGACCCACAATCATTATAGAACCTCGAAGCCGACCACCCTTATCTCTAAAATCATCACTTGAAAGATAGTCTAAGTTAATTTGATCAGCTTGAAAACTGTAAGAGCCTTTTCCGACATTCTCTACTTTGACACCTAGATCAATAAGAATTTCAATAAGCTTGTTTACATCTATTATATCAGGAATATTGCACACTAAGACTTTTTCAGAGGTCAAAAGCACAGCACTTAAAATCTGTAAGGCTTCATTCTTAGCTCCCTGAGGCGTAATTTTTCCATGAAGCTTTTTGCCTCCTTTTATTTTAAATGATGCCATCTTAGTTTACTTTCTTTTTGCGTGATTGCGACCTCTACTATAATTCTTTTTGTAATTTTTTTGTGTCTTAACATCCGAGAAAGAGGAGAGTTTGAACGTCTCTTTCATACTTAATTTACCGTCGGACATGTGGCTAAGATGTTTCAATATAACCTCATCCTCGACATTTGCTTTATTCCATGTTAGATAAGATTTTTTCATATGATTAGCTATAGTAAATACCAAAAAATCTTTGTATTCACCCTCATCTATATCTATGGTTCGTTTAATAATTAAAGGTAATATTTTGCCGTAATGACGGAATTTAATATTGTTATCAGAATATTTTAACTTTTCGGGCTTTTCCTCAAAAGACTCTTTTGACGGTCTATCATATGGAGAATCAACGTCTAAATGAAAATCTGACATAATAAAAAGATGGTCCCATAACTTATGTTTAAAATCAGGAACATCTCTTAGGTGCGGATTTAAATTTCCCATCACTTCAATAATGGATTTTGCCTGATGGTTTCTTTTTTCGCGATCTTCGATAGCGATGATTGAGTGAACCATTTTTTGCACATTCCTTCCATATTCAGGAATTATTAATTTTGATAGACTGGTATTGTATTCCATTCAATATAATTATTTGAGAATGTTGAGTTTTGCGAATTTTACAAGGAGCGTCTTCTCTCCTACGTCTGTAAAGTTAACGCTAATTTTTTTATTGGCACCCTTTCCTTCTAATTTACATATGACTCCTATTCCAAATCGATCATGTTCTACTTTCATTCCTTCTGTATAAGAATGACCTGAATATTGACGAGTGTTCATATTTGGATTAATTTTTTTAAAATTTCGAGGAACAAAAGTAGGCATAGATCTTTCTATTGCAGGCTCTTTTTTATTACTAGATTTATTAAAACGGGATGGGACATTAGTCTTATAATATCTTCTATTACTTTGTTTGTTATTAGGTTCTGTTGTTGGCTTTATATTATTAAAATTTGCATCAAGATACTTATCGTCAATTTCCTCTATGAACCTACTCGGTTCACAGTCAATTAAATTTCCCCAGCGGTAACGAGTCAATGCATAACTTAGAGTAGCTCTTTTTTCTGCTCTGGTTAAAGCAACATAAAACAAACGTCTTTCTTCTTCCAGATCTGCTCGTGAAGTCATTGACATTTGAGAAGGAAATAAATTTTCTTCTAAGCCTACTATATAAACATAAGGAAATTCCAAACCTTTGGACTGGTGTATGGTCATTAAGGAAACATGATCTCCATCATCATCAACTTCTTTATCTGCATCAGTAAGCAATGCTATATCCTCTAAATAATGAGCTAAGCTTGTATTTCGTAGATCTTCTGGTTTTTCATTTTCCTGATTTACGAATTCATTTATACCATTTAAAAGTTCTTGTAAGTTTTCATATCGACTGATTCCCTCTGGTGTTTTATCTATTTGCATTTCTCTTATAATTCCAGATTGTTTGGCAATATAGCTAGCAACTTCAAAAGCATCTTTTTCTTTTACCATAACTTGAAAACTTTTGATAAGTACTGCAAAGTTGTCAACTTTTCTTGTACTCCCGGCATTCAATCTAGTATTTTCAAAGTTGATATTTTCAATTATTCCCCATAGTGTTTTTTCGTGTTCACTGGCTGCAAGGGTCATTCTATCAATCGAGCTGTTACCAATTCCTCTTTTGGGATAATTGATAATTCTTCTTAAAGCTTCTTCATCTAGAGGATTTGATGCTATTCGAAAATAAGCCATCATGTCTTTAACCTCTTTTCTTTGATAAAAAGACAACCCACCATAAATTCTATAAGGTACAGATCTTTTTCTCAAGGCCTCTTCCATACTTCTAGATTGCGCATTGGTTCGGTAAAGAATGGCAAAGTTGTTATTGGTTGCCTGATCTATTTGTTTTGTTTCGAGAATATTGGAAGCCACAATAACAGCTTCATCACTATCAGTCATTGCTCGATTCACCTTGATCCTATCCCCTAAATCGTTAGAAGTCCACACCTCTTTATCAAGTTGATCATTATTTTTACTGATAACGCTATTTGCAGCATTCACAATATTTTTTGTAGAACGGTAATTTTGCTCTAGCTTGATCAATTTAACATCCGAATAGTCACTTTTAAAATTAAGTATGTTTCGAATATTGGCACCGCGAAAAGAATAAATACTTTGAGCATCATCTCCAACTACACATATATTTTCATTTAAGGCAGCTAAGGCTTTCACTATTAAATATTGTGAATGATTGGTATCTTGATACTCATCAACAAGAACATATTGAAAACGGTGCTGATACTTATGTAAAACATCAGGGTGTCTAAATAAAAGTTCATTGGTCTTTAACAACAAATCATCAAAATCCATTGCTGCAGATTTAAAACACTCCTTTACATACCTTTCATAAATATCACCCATTTGAGGTCGGTGTGAAGAATCATCTTGTGTTTTTAATTCAGCGTTATTATTGTATGCTTTAACAGTAATCAAATTATTTTTGAATGATGATATCCTAGACTGAACAATATTTATTTTATAAAGATCACTATCCAGATTCATCTCCTTAATAATTCGTCTTAATAAAGCTTTTGAATCATCGGTATCATAAATGGTAAAATTAGATGGATAGCCGAGTTTATCAGCTTCATATCTTAATATTTTAGCAAATACAGAGTGGAAAGTTCCCATCCATATATTCTTTGCATCAAGTCCAACAATTTTTTCAACACGCTCTTTCATCTCTTTTGCAGCTTTATTTGTAAAAGTTAAAGAGAGAATATTAAATGGATCTACACCATTTTTAAGCAAATGTACAATACGATATGTAAGCACACGCGTCTTACCTGAACCTGCTCCAGCAATAACCATTAATGGACCTGATATATGTTCTACAGCCTTCCGCTGTGATACATTTAAATGGTCTAGATAATCATTCATGAGGCAGAAACCTTTTTAGGATAGGGATTTAATTTATTTTTTTCGAATCGTCATTTTTATTATGTAAACTTCTACAATTTATGGAGTAATTCCAAGCTTGAAAAAGATTTAGATTTATTCATAAACTGCTTATTATTTTGTGATAAGTGATATTACTTATTAAATGAGTGGTATTACCTATTTTACTTGATTCGATGAATGCTTAATATAAGATGAAATCCAAATTATTCTAAAACGATAGTGAGCTTATTTAAATACTTTTAGAACTATTTTTTTTGTGGCACCTGCTTTTTCTCGAACATATTGAGTACTCTTTTCTTTGAGCTCATTCCATTTATTTGGACGTGTTAGAAGTAAATCGCATTGGGCTATCATCTCTTGCGCAGAATTTATTTCAATGGCTACGCCTATATTTTTTAAATCTACTGCTTCTTGAAACTTTTGATTGTTTGGCCCTATAAATATTGGCATCCCAAAGGTAGCTGCCTCTAATATATTGTGGATTCCCTTACCAAAACCACCGCCAATATATGCGATATCGGCATAAGCATATAAAGAACTTAATAGGCCAATATTATCAATAATTAACACATGAGCAGTTTCTGCATTTTGCACATTGGCATTACTATAACGTAATACCTCAAGTTCAATGGAAGACTCAAGTTTATCCAAAGCAGATTGACGCATTTCGTGCGGTGCAATAACATACTTAAATCTAGCTCCATAATGTTTGATAAACTCAACGATCATATCTTCTCCTTTATCCCAAGTACTTCCACAGATAAACAAAGGATTATTACCTTTGAAATGATCTAATACAGGAAGTTCATTTACATTATTAGTAATCTCTAAAACCCGATCAAATCGGGTATCACCTACATTACTGACTTGCGTAATATTTCTAGTCAACAACATGTATTTAGAGTCTTCATTCTGAACAAATAAATGATCAAAATTTGAAATAATATTGAGCATCCAAGCTCCTGTTTTTTTGAAAAAATAGTGATTGTTTCTAAAAATTGCAGAGATCACATAATGTTTATAATTGAGATTTTGTAAAGTCTTTAAATAATTTGGCCAAAAATCATACTTTACAAAAAAAGTATATGCCGGTTTAATTAGTTTTACAAAACGCTGTGCATTAACTTTTGTATCTAAAGGAAGATAACACACATAATCAGCCAAGGGATAATTTTTTCGAACTTCGTAACCAGAAGGGGAGTAAAAGGTAATCAAAATCTTATAATGAATATATTCTTTTTTGAGAATTTGTATCAGTGGTCTAGCTTGTTCAAATTCACCTAAAGAAGGGGTATGAATCCATATTATATCATCAGATTCCGATACACTTTCCTCTAAATACTGAAATGTATTTTTTCTCCCTTCTACCCAAAACTTCGCTTTAGAGTTTTTTATAGCAGCTACTTGCATGGCTTTACCATACAAATAGAGAATCATATTATACAAGTGTAAAATCAATAATAATAGTATTGATTATCAGATTTTTTATACAATGGAATGGTCCATCCAAACTTAAGACCACTTAATAAATCGACTCTATTGTCTTCATAAGACGTTTGACTGTTATAATCATACATTCGAACATCTTGCGTAAAAGCTTGAATAAATTCTATACCCACAAAAAAATTAATTTTATGGTTGTTGGAAAAATAACGATAACCAACACACTGACTTGTGGTAAGCCCCATACATAAACGGTCATAACCCTTTAACATATCAGCACTAAGTTGAGGTGAATTATTTCCAATATCCTCAATCCTAATTTTATGATACATAAAACCCAAAGCTCCTTGAAAAAAAACACCGGAGTTTTCATTCGGACCAATCACAGGGAAAATCTTACCCAAAATAAATTGTGTTTGCGCACCTCTTTCCCATAACCTAACAGTTGCAGTATTACCATTTATATCAATAATATCAGTAGAATCTGCAACTATAATATCAATGATATTATCTTCTCTGACATCTGACCCTGCTAGTGCAGCAATATCTAAACCCCAATAAAAATTTTTTTCATTTTTAAGTTGAAAACCTATTCCAAAAAGAGTGCTGGAACCAAAACGATCAGATAAATCTCCACCCGGAGTATGAAAACCAATATTTAAATTAATAGCAGGAATACGTATTTTACTTTCTTTAATATCTTCCTGTGCAAAGAGGGAGATCTGATAAAATCCAATTAATAAAAAGAAAAATTGTTTTGTTTTCATACAAAGGTTTATTCTGCTAATGTAAAAAATAATTAACAGTACTTATGTAACAAAAAGTATTAGATAATATTGATGGCATAATGTATCTTTATCGAAATAAAAAATAAACACATGAACAACATTAAGTCATATATCGAGCAACACAAAGATCGATTCTTAGATGAATTATTACATTTACTTCGCGTACCCTCAATATCTGCAGATCCTGAATACAAACAAGATGTATTAAAAGCCTCAGAAATCATAAAAAGCAGATTGATAGAAGCTGGAGTCGATTATGCAGAAATATGTGAAACACCTGGCTATCCAATTGTATATGCAGAAAAAAATATTGACAGATCTTTACCAACAGTATTGGTTTATGGTCATTATGATGTTCAACCTGCAGATCCATTGGAACTTTGGACCAGTGGTCCATTTGAACCTGTTATTAAAAAAACACCTCTTCATCCTGAAGGCGCTATTTTTGCTAGGGGTGCCTGCGACGATAAAGGTCAGATGTACATGCACATAAAGGCTTTTGAATTAATGATGAATACTAAAACACTACCATGTAATGTTAAATTCATGATTGAAGGTGAAGAAGAAGTAGGTTCGGAATCATTAGATGGATTCTTAAAAGCAAATCATGAGAAATTAGCATGCGACGTTATATTAATTTCAGACACAGGAATATTAGCAAATGACATTCCATCGATTACGACAGGTTTAAGGGGATTAAGCTATGTAGAAGTTGAGGTTACTGGACCTAATAGAGATTTGCATTCCGGATTATATGGGGGTGCAGTAGCAAACCCAATTAACATCTTAAGCAAAATGATCGCATCACTTCAAGATGAAAATAACAGAGTTACAATTCCTGGGTTTTACGATGATGTTGAAACGCTTTCTATGGAGGAGAGAGCTGAAATGGCTAAAGCACCATTTAATTTAGAGGATTATAAAAAAGCACTAGAACTAAGTGATGTGCATGGAGAAAAAGGCTATTCAACCATGGAACGGAATTCAATTCGTCCAACACTTGACGTAAATGGCATATGGGGTGGTTATACAGGTGAAGGAGCTAAAACGGTTATCGCTTCCAAAGCATTCGCAAAAATTTCAATGCGATTAGTACCAGGACAAGATCCAGATAAAATCACAAAATTATTCTGTGATCACTTCGAAAATATTGCACCTAAATCGGTTAAAGTAAGAACCATGCCACACCATGGTGGCATGCCATATGTTTCTCCTACAAATGACAATGGTTATAAAGCGGCAAGTATGGCAATGGAAGAAACCTATGGAAAAAAACCTGTTCCGGTTCGGAGTGGAGGAAGCATTCCAATTGTAGCACTATTTGAACAAGAATTAAAAGTAAAATCAATTCTTTTAGGCTTCGGTTTAGACTCCGATGCAATTCATTCACCAAATGAACATTATGGTTTATTTAATTATTTTAAAGGCATTGAAACAATACCATATTTCTACAAAAACTTTACAGAACTTAAGCAAAAACATTAATAGGATATGTGCTTCTTAATTAACTTAAATTGATGAAAAATGAAAACTCCCCTTACTATTTTATTCATCATATTATGTATTGGATTTACTCCAAATATTCATGGACAGTGTAATGAAATTGATATAATAATTGTAACCGAAACAGGAGAATGGGCTGAAGAAATGGCTTGGAATTTTTACGACGAAAGCAATAATCTGATTGGTTCATTTCAAGGAATGGAAGACTCAGATTATACAGAGTACTCTGCCAGTTTTTGTGTTGAACCAGGATGTTATTTTATAGAAGCTCTAGACTCTTGGGGAGATGGCTGGAATGGAGGAGAAATCACATTATCTTTCGAAAATAACAATTCTACTTATTCCCTTATTGGAGAAACTTTCATAGGATATGAAGAATTCGAAGTAGGACAAAACACAGGTGACTGTGAAATAACGATTTATGGATGCACCGATAATGATGCAATCAACTACAATGAATATGCAACCATTGATAATGGAACCTGTGTAATGTCTTTAGAATTTTATGTTTCAGGAGATAAAAATCCCAGAGAATACATTTTTTATAAACCAGAAAGTGCTACTTCTAAAGCACCCCTTGTTTTTGTATCTCATGGATACACAGGGACTGCTGATGGTATTATGAATTACAGTGGTTTCATTGATTTGGCTAATGAAGAAGGCTTTGCGGTTTGCTTTCCGCAAGGGCAATATGATGGAAACACGGCATATTGGAATGTGGGGTATAACTTTACACCAAATAATGCTGCTGATGATGTGCAATTTTTTGTTGAATTGGCTGAATACCTTCAAGAAACACATGACCTTTCACCTGAAAACACATTCTCTTCGGGCATGTCAAATGGTGCTGAAGTCAGTTATCTTCTGGCGTGTGAGGCATCAGAGACATTTGCTGCAATAGCTGGAGTCGCTGGAACCATGTTCAATGGAATTATCAATAATTGTACAGCAACTCAACATGTATCCATCATGGAAATACACGGAACACAAGACAATGTTACTTATTACAATGGAGATCAAAATGATACATTTTGGGGGCCATATCCGGGACAAGAAGAAGTAATTAATTTTTGGGTGCAAAATAATGATTGTGATATGATCGAGTCTGGATACTTACCCAATATAAGTCCTAATGATGGCAGCGAAGTATTTGTAGAAAAATATTCTAGCTCAACAACAAACTCACATGTTTGGTTTTACAAAGTAGAAGGTGGAGGCCATGATTGGCCAGGTTCTTATGGAAATATGGATATAGATTCAGCTGAAGAAATATGGAAATTTTTCCAACATTGCATGAATGAAAGTAATTTAGAACTTACCGAAAACAACTTAAACCCTTATGATATAATGTATAGTATTGATCTATTAGGAAGAAAAGTAAGTTCAGAAAGTAATGGATTTATTATCGATATTTATGAAGACGGCTCTGCAAAAAAAAATATAAGGCTGAATAATTAAAACTATATGAGAATACTAAAATGGATTCCTCTTTTATATTCTATTTTGATCTTCGGGCAAGAAGATTCTATTCTGCAAATAGATCCTAAAATTGAAGCAGACTCCTTATGGTATAAAAATTCACAAAACAACTTTTCTTCTAGTGATGAATTTATCTTATTGGGGCACCAAAACTTCGAAAGCTCTATTATGGGAAACTTTGGATCTGTTCTTATTCCATTCTGGTGGAAGTCTGGTAGTTCCATAGAACAAAAGATAGGTGATCGTATTTTAAAAGCTAATACCCTATGCCCAGCATATACATCAGTTTATAAAGAGACTTTTCCTCATACTAAAATCATTTATTCACCTACTTATTCTGATGGGCAAAGGCTAAATTTTATTCATAAAGTAAAATACACATATGGATCTTTTATTTTAGACTATGATCGATTGGTATCCGAGGGGAATTTGGTTCATGAAAAACATCAAAACACCCGATTTAATTTTCAAGGAAGCTATACACATCCTAAAATTGCATACACATCAAAATGGCGGATAAATACTTTTAAAAATTCATCTCAATGGAATGGCGGTATTGGAAATGAAAGTACATTTTTTTCCAATTCACAGGCAAACTGGCAACTGTTACCAGTAAATTGGCTAAACCTAGAAACAAGCATTAAACACAAGGGTTTAGATTGGCAACATGAATATCGATTTTCTGAAGCATCTGCTTTTAAATATCAAATTATTATTTCCCAAGACTCTCTATTTTATGAAGGATTAGAAGATGATACACTATTCTACCCTAACCGACTAGACTCTTCAACAACACTCACTAGAGCTTTCTCAAATATTAATCATACTCTAAAATGGATTACACAAATAAATAAAGACAAAAATGCTGTTATAGGACTCAAAAATCAAAATTTCAAACAAGATCAAGAAAGTTTAAATAGATGGATATTTTTCACATCAATTTATTCAGAATCACTAAAAAATCAAGTCCATTTCTCTTATGCTAGTGATCAAATGTATTCGAACAGTTTTACCGCTAATTTCACACAACATATAAATGTATTTGGGATCAATAACCGTTTCAAAATAGCTTACGAAAAAACAATGCCTAATTGGATACAACTAAACAGCTCAATAGAGCCTTCCAACCAATTCTATGAAGAATTAATTAAGCCTACATTAGATCAATATATTGAATGGGACCTAGAACTAACCAAAAACATTACTATTCATAATGCCTATCACAATATTGATGCATTCACCTATTACGACGAACAAGCTCATTCAGTGACGTCTGATCATCTAATTCGAATCATTCAAAGCAGAATAAAACATCATGTTAATTCGAAAAAATGGCATTGGCGTGGAGATATGGGATATCAAAACAGTTCCAGTGACAATATCCCTTTAGCAAAACTCTTATTTAACCAAAGAATATACTGGCAAAGCAAAATATTTAAAGGTGCAACTGAAACTCAAATTGGTATAAATGCAAGATACAGATCATCGCACCCTGGAATGACGTATTCTCCAATTCTAGGAGACTTTTACACTAATCCTTTGAGCGAAACAAATGCAAGTCTTAAGTGCGATGTATTCGCTCACTTCAAAATTCAAAGTATCAAAATATATGCTTCTTACGAAAACTTTAACGCCTTATGGCAAGGAGAACAATTCACCCTGAAACCATATCCAATAGTACAACCTATTTTTAGGCTAAGCCTGATTTGGAATTTTTATGATTAAAAAAAAAGCCATCACTTTCGTAATGGCTTAAAAGCTATTTAGCTCTAATGAGAACCTCATCTATCATTCCATAATCTTTGGCTTCGGACGAAGTCATCCAATAGTCTCTATCACCATCTTTCCATACCTCATCATACGACTTACCTGAATGGTCAGAAATAATAGTATACAATTCCTTTTTCAACTTTTGAATTTCTCGAGCTGTAATCTCAATATCAGAAGCTTGGCCTTGAGCGCCACCTAATGGCTGGTGAATCATAACACGTGAGTGTTTTAATGCGGTTCGTTTACCTTCTGCTCCTGCACATAATAGAACGGCTCCCATACTCGCTGCCATGCCGGTACAAATCGTAGCCACATCTGGAGCTATGTATTGCATGGTATCATAAATACCTAAACCTGCATAAACACCACCTCCAGGAGAGTTTAAATAAATCTGTATATCTTTCTTAGCATCAACAGACTCCAAAAACAACAACTGAGCTTGAATGATATTTGCAACATAATCGTTTATAGGCACGCCTAAAAAAATAATGCGATCCATCATTAATCTAGAGAACACATCCATTGAAGCAACATTCATTTGCCGCTCCTCAATAATAGTTGGAGAGATGTAATTATTCATCATTGAGGTAAATGAATCAACAGTGGAACTACTTATTCCTTGGTGCTTAACAGCATATTTACGAAACTCATCTTTTGAGAACATCTTTAATTGAATTTATATTAATGATTAGCTAAAATAAAAAAAGGCAAGTGAAACACTAGCCTTTTTCGTACATATTTATTGCTATTATTTAAGCAATTAACTTTGTGCTAACTTTATAAAGTTCTCATAAGAAATTTCTTTCTCATTAATTTTAAAAGCGGATTTAAAGAAAACCGTAAGTTTAGATGCGAAAATACGATCGAATATATTCTTTTCTTCTTCTTTATTCGTAAGAACTTGATGTGCATATTTTTCTAATTGCTCTTCCTCAGGAGAAACTTGACCATACTGAGCCATTTGAGCTCTAATTAGTTTTTTTGTTTCTGCAATAGCTTCTTCTTTTGTAACGCTTAAGTTATTTTCTTTAGCAATCTTATTCTCTATAATTTGCCATTTCAATGACTTTTTATATCCTTCAAAACCTTGTTCAATTTCATCTAAAGTAACTGGTTTCTCAGATACTGCCTGCATCCAACGTTTTAAAAATGCTTCCGGCAAATCAAACGATGTTTTCTCTAACAAGAAATCAACAGCATCATTTTGAAACTTACGATCTGCATCACTAACAAACATCTGCTCTGCCTCTGCCGCAATTTTCACTCGAAATTCCTTTTCATTTTTAACAACACCTTCCCCATAAACTTTATCAAATAATTCAGTATTTAATTCAGCCGGTTGCATTCGACTAATATTATTAATAGTAAAAGAAAATTTGGCTTTCAAATCTGCGTAAGCTTCCTTACCAATATTCAACATAGCTGCAGCATCCGTATCATTTTCAAAGGCCTTCTTAGGATCTAAAATAATTACAGCTCCTTTTTCAGAACCAATAAATTCATTTTTCAACTTCTTTATTTTCACGGCATCAAGAGATACAGAAGCTTGATTTGTAACACCGCCTTCAACAGCTAAACCTTGAGCATCTAACTCTTGGAAAGTACCATATACCAAATCTTTCTCTTGCACTTTATCTGGACTCGACATTTTACCGTAACGCTTCGCTATGTCTTCTGCGTATCGGTCTATCATTACATCATCAGCTTTAATGATGTAATAATCTATTTTATTCTTTTTTGAAATTTTTAATTCAAAACAGGGTGATAATCCCAATTCATATTCAAAGACAAAATTTTCTTGATGTTCCCAGTCAATGTGCTCACCTTCTTTAGGTAATGGATTACCTAAAATATCTAACTTTTCGTCAATAATATACTTTGTAAGAGAATCTGAAATAATTTTATTAATTTCTTCAACTTTAACAGGGACACCGTAACGTTTTTTAATAACACCCATAGGCACTTTACCTTTACGAAAACCTGGCATATCTGCGGTTTTACGGTAATCTGCTAATAAAGCATCAACGCGTTCTTGATAATCAGCACGTGATAATTCTATTTTCAATATTGCGTTAAGAGAATCTATGTTTTGTTTAGAAATATTCATCAACATTTTTTTTGTTGGTTAAACCCTGTAAATGAAGCAATTAAAATTGAAATTCATCAAAATTGGGCGCAAATATACGTATTTTTTAAAGAGAAGTTAACAATGAATTGAAATTATTATCACAGCTAAGACAATATAAAAACTGACCTAATCAAAATCGCTTTAAATAGAACTAAATAATAAAAATAGCATTTTGTGAACTGCCCATAAATATTATCTTTACAATGCAAAATTTTCTACCATGAAAAACACAATATTACTATCAGTCCTATTTCTTTTTTGTACATCTCTTTGTGCTCAGAAAAAATCGAAATTTAACACATTGGATAATATCTCTAAACATGAAACTAGTTGGAGTGGTAGTATTAGTTATGGAAATACTATCTTCATTGGAGATCTTCATAAGAGCTCAACTACAAGATACCTTCCAAATTTAGCTTTAGCGATAAAATTTAATAAAGAATATAATCCAAAAACATCACTTCAACTAAGTATAATTACAGGGAAAAATAGTGGTGAAAGTTCACCACCAAATCCTAATACACCTACTATAAACTTCAGAAGTCAATACACACAAGGTTATATAGCATACCGAAAAGCAATTACTCCAACTGGTATTCAAATTCCTCAATTACATCTTCACGCTGGAATTGGATTCTATTATGCCGATGCATCTAATACTTGGAGATTAGGTGAAACTATAGATGAAGTTTCTGATGAAGTTTCATCTTTAGTATTCCCATTAGGATTAGAACTTAGTTATTATTTTAAAGAGGGGTGGGGAATGATACTCGGAGTTTCCAACAATGTTTTTAGCCGTGATAATATTGACTTGTATGAAAGCAATGATAATGTAGACCATCAATTAATCATTGATCTAGGTATTTGCTACTCATTTAATTAAAATATAAATCACTAAAAAAGCCCCCAAACTATCTATGAATAAGGGTAAACCGGAATTTATTAAACAATTTATAAATGAAAATCCATCGCTCCACGGCGAGAATCCAGAAGCTATATTAAAAATTTTAATTGCTGTACAAAAAGCATCCACAAAAGTTCATAATAAAATTAATAAAGCCGGATTAGAAGATATATTAGGTGCAGTGGGGGGAGAAAATATTCAAGGTGAAAAAGTTCAAAAATTAGACATCTTTGCTAATGATCGATTCATAAAAGAACTAAAAGATATTGATCACATCGCAGCAATTGCAAGTGAAGAAAATGAAGAAATTATTCCCTTAAATGACACAGGAGAATACTTATTTGCCACAGACCCTTTAGATGGATCTTCAAATATTGATGTCAATATTTCTGTAGGCACAATCTTCTCAGTATATAAAAGAACTAGAAAAGGAACGCCAAAGAAAGAAGAATTTAATCGCTATGGATACGAACAAGTATTAGCAGGTTATGTTCTGTATGGAACGTCTACTGTTTTAGTATATACTTGTGGGAATGGGGTCCATGCATTCACATTCGACACAAGTGTAAATACATTTGCCCTGACACATGCTTCTATCAAAACACCTAAAAACGGAACTATTTTTTCTATAAACGAAGGAAATTATAATACACTAGAGAAGGGGGTAAAAGATTATATAGCATATTGCAAAAAATTGAACAGTGAAAAAAAACGCACTAATACTGCTAGATTTATTGGCTCATTAGTGGCAGACTTTCATAGAAACATGCTCAAAGGGGGTATTTTTATTTACCCTGCAACAGCAGATGCTCCAGAAGGGAGATTAAGACTTTTATACGAATGTAATCCAATAGCATTGATTGCAGAACAATCTGGCGGAATTGCTACTTGTGGCAAGGACCGACTATTAGATATTAAATCTAAAGATATTCATCAAAGAACACCTTTTTTCACTGGATCTAAAGAAATGATGGAAAAAGCGATGAGTTATTTAGATTAAATAGACTCCTATCAGAATAAAGATCTTGGTTCGGTTATTAAAATGAAAAAAAATGAACTATTTAATGGGTATTTAGAAAGTCTTCAAGACAAAAAAATCCTTGAACACCTAAACCAATACAAATCAATTCATTTAAATGGATTAACCGGCTCTCTAGCTTCTATAATAGGGGCTGCTTGTTTTAAACTATCGGGACAAGCAGCTATATTCATTTTAAACAACAAAGAAGAAGCCGCCTATTTTCATAACGATTTAGAACAATTCATCCCAGAGAATGACCTTCTCTTTTACCCAGGATCATATCGTCGTCCATATCAAATTGAGGAAACAGATAATGCCAATATTCTGATGAGAGCAGAAGTACTAAATAGGCTTAGTTCTCGAAGAAAGCCTTCATGTATTGTTAGCTATCCAGATGCTATTTTTGAAAAAGTTATTACAAAAAAAGAACTCAACAAAAACAGCTTAAAACTATCAGTAGGAGAAGGGATAAGTATAGACTTTTTAAATGAAACCATGTTTGAATATGGTTTCGAATACACTGATTTTGTTTCAGAACCAGGACAATTTGCCATTCGGGGTGGTATTGTAGATATATTCTCATTTTCAAACGAACATCCTTACCGTATAGAATTTTTTGGTGACGAAGTAGAAAGTATTAGAAGCTTTAACATCAATACGCAATTATCCATCCAAAAAGTCAAAAAACTTAACATCATTCCTAATGTAGAAAATAAAGGCATAACAGAATCTAGAGTGTCATTTATACATTACTTGGAAGATAAGGCTCAGATTTGGATAAAAGACAAAACTTTTTGTAATGCACAGTTAGATAAATTATACCAAAAAGCTTCAGAAAGCTACAAAGACATTAAAGGTGAAATAAAGCATCTCACTCCAAAAGAACTCTTTATTAATTCAGATGTATTTAGTTCCGTAATTCAAGATTTTCAAATCGTTTCATTTGGAATGCAAAATGAAGATCACTCAAAAGAAATAAAGTTTGAATCTTCCTTTCAACCTAGTTTTAACAAGCAATTTGATTTAATTATCGAACATTTTAATCAAAAAACTGAAGAAGGGTACGAGAGTATAATCTTATGTTCGACTATAAAGCAAGAAGAACGTTTTCAAAACATCTTTGAAAAAATTGACGCAAACTTTAGGTTTAACACAATGCTACTTCCACTTCACGAAGGATTTATTGACCACCGAAATAAAATACTTTGTTACACAGACCACCAATTATTTGAGCGCTACCATAAGTTTAAACTAAAATCAGCAAAACAATACAAAAAAACCATTACGTTAGATGAAATCACAAACCTAGAAATTGGGGATTTTGTAACTCATATGGATCATGGTATTGGTAAATTTGGAGGGCTACAAAAAATAGATGTACAAGGAAAAAAACAAGAAGCTTTAAAACTCCTTTATAGAAACAATGACTTACTTTATGTAAGCATTCATTCACTTCATAAAATTAGTAAGTATAATAGCAAAGAAGGTACAGCTCCAAAAATTCATCAACTGGGCTCTCCTCAATGGGCAAAGACTAAAAATAAAACAAAAACCAAAATAAAAACCATTGCATATGATTTGATTAAGTTATACGCCAAGCGTAAAGCAGTAAAAGGTTTTGCATACAGCCCAGATAATTATTTACAATATGAATTGGAAGCTAGCTTTCTTTATGAAGACACACCAGACCAACTAAAAACTACGCAGGCAGTTAAAAAGGACATGGAATCTAACACGCCTATGGATCGTTTAGTTTGCGGTGACGTAGGATTTGGTAAAACAGAAATTGCCATTAGAGCAGCATTTAAGGCTGTTTGTGACAACAAACAAGTAGCCATACTTGTACCAACAACTATTCTAGCTCTCCAACATTATAAAACATTCCGGAAACGCTTAAATGACTTCCCTTGTAAAGTTGACTATATCAATCGTTTTAAAACAGCAAAACAGCAAAAAGAAACCCTACAAAATTTAGCAGACGGAAAAGTAGATATCATTATTGGTACACACCGGCTTGTTGGTAAAGATGTAAAATTTCTTGATTTAGGCTTACTAATTGTTGATGAAGAACAAAAGTTTGGTGTGAGTGTAAAAGACAAACTAAAAACAATCAAATCTAACGTAGACACATTAACATTAACTGCTACACCTATCCCTAGAACGCTACAATTTTCTCTAATGTCTGCAAGAGACTTATCAATCATAAAAACTGCACCACCAAACCGACTACCTGTTCAGACTGAAAACATAGGATTTAATGAAGAAACGCTTCGTGATGCAATACGATATGAAGTCTCTAGAGGTGGTCAAATTTTCTTTATTCATAACCGCATAGAAAACATCAAAGAAGTAGCTGGAATGATTCAACGTCTTTGCCCGGATGTAAAAGTAGGTGTAGGTCATGGGCAAATGGAAGGAACAAAATTAGAACGTTTGATGCTAGACTTTATTGAAGGTGAATTTGACCTACTCGTCTCCACTACTATTATCGAAAGTGGTCTAGACATCCCTAATGCCAACACCATCATCATTAACAATGCTCAAAATTTTGGCTTAAGTGATCTTCACCAAATGAGAGGAAGGGTTGGGCGTTCAAACAAAAAGGCTTTTTGCTACCTTATCACTCCTCCGCGAATTAGTATAAGTGAAGAAGGCAGAAAACGTATTCAAGCTCTTGAGCAGCATTCAGATCTCGGTGCCGGATTTAACATTGCCATGCGCGATCTTGAAATTCGTGGTGCCGGTGATATTTTAGGTCCTGAGCAATCAGGATTTATCTCCGATATTGGTTTCGAGATGTACCAAAGAATATTAGCTGAAGCTGTAAAAGAGTTAAAGGAGTCCGAATTTAAAGACATATATGTTAAAAACACATCTGACTCCTTCCTTGTAGACGAATGTCAAATTGATACCGATATGGAAATATTAATTCCAGACCATTATGTCAATTCCATATCCGAACGTTTACAACTTTACAAAGATTTAAATATCATTGAAAACGAAGACAAGTTAATCATCTTCGTAGAACAAATCACAGACAGGTTCGGAAAGATTCCTCCAGAAGTAGAAAAACTACTAGACACAATTCGGTTGCGATGGATTGCTAAAGATTTGGGCTTTGAAAAAATCATTCTTAAAGCCAATAAGATGATCACATATTTTGTTGCAAATCCTAATTCAGCTTTTTTCCAGTCAGAGCAATTTGGTCTTATTTTAAAATTCATTCAACTGAATCCTAAAGCCTGCCAAATGAAAGAAAAAAACAACAAGCTGAGTCTGATATTTGAAAAAATTAGTACTGTAGAAATGGCCTTAATTCAGCTTAAAATGATTACAAATAACTTTCTTAAATAAGTTAGCTAGACAAACTCAAAACTTAATTTAACACTCACCTATACCTACTTAACTAATATAGGCTGCATGCCGAGTTCTTTGAGCATTTTATAATGAGAATATACTGCACCTAAATAAGTTTTATTGTAGTTGTAGACCATACCATATTCCTCTACTGTAGCTCTAACGATATCAGATATTTTTTCATAATGTATGTGACAGATATTTGGAAAAAGATGGTGCTCAATTTGAAAATTCAAGCCCCCTACAAACCAAGTAATTAACTTGGAATTTTTAGCAAAATTAGCAGTCGTTTTAAGCTGATGAATCATCCATTCATTTTCCATTTTACCTTCTTCTGAAGGTGCAGGAAAAGAAACGCCTTCTACCACATGAGCCAATTGAAATGTAACCGTTAAGATGAATCCAGCAACCATATTCATAACCAGCCAACCTAATACGATTTGCCACCAAGAAAATGGAGAAAATATAATTGGCAAAACAAAAATGAAAGACCAATAAGCCATTTTATAAAACAACAGCTTTCTAAATTGTTTTCCCTTATCAAGTTTCCCTTCAGGACTCATACCCAACTTGGTAAACCTTCTGTATTGCACAAAATCAATGACTGACCATAGAAGTGTGCCTAGTGCATAAAGAAAAAAAGCGTAAATATGCTGAAACTTATGATTTCTATTCCATTTTTGTTCTGAGGAAAGTCTCAAATATGGATCTTGATGAATATCGCCATCTAAGCCATCAATATTGGTATATGTATGGTGGAAAATATTATGTTTAACTTTCCAATTATAAACATCACCTCCAATAAGATAAATACAAATACCCAAAAAATCATTTACTTGAGGTTTTGATGAATACGCACCATGATTCGCATCGTGCATCACACACATTCCAATTCCAGCCATTCCAAACCCCATTAGAATTGCTAATATAAATCCATAAATACCGGTTATCAATCCTGAATAAACAAGAGCATAGGGAACCAAATAAATTAAAAAAACAGAAATAGTTTTAATTACCATTTTTGCATTTGCATTTCTAGAGATGTTGTTCTCTTTGAAATAAGCATTTACTCGCTTACGAAGTATTTTTACAAATGGAACTTGTTCCTTATTCTGAAATCGGACTCTTTGCAACATAGATTCTAAATTTACTTAGAATACAAATTTAATGTTAATATCCGATAATAGCTGTTTTATGCTGTTAAATATTTAAAAAAAAATAATTATAAATTATTGATTTTCAGTATTTTAAGCTTATAATTGGTGAAAAAATACAAATTCAGTATGTAAGGAATACAAAATACATCATATTAGATATGAATAAAACCAGATAAATTATAAATTTAGACTCTTTACCACCTGGTCTTCACCCTCAAGTAAGATGTCAACTGGATTTTCAAGGGCCTCTTTAACAGCACACAAGAAGCCTACAGATTCCCTACCATCAATAATACGATGGTCATAAGATAATGCAACATACATAATTGGTCGGATAACCACTTGTCCTTCAACTACTACAGGACGCTCTACAATATTATGCATTCCTAAAATTGCCGATTGAGGAGGATTAATAATCGGCGTAGATAACATTGAACCGAACACACCTCCATTCGTAATTGTAAATGTTCCACCAAGCATATCATC